>Ga0105104_10000579_pt1 | contig 28356 bp, 22 predicted proteins | sample PPLLaktember2015_3_FD_87034 | JGI IMG/M metagenome (GOLD analysis project Ga0105104, IMG submission 87034) | Freshwater sediment microbial communities from Prairie Pothole Lake near Jamestown, North Dakota, USA - PPLs Lake P7 Core (6) Depth... | ecosystem: Environmental > Aquatic > Freshwater >...
CCTGCTCCGGATACTGCAACTCCGGAAGGGTATCCAGCTCCCGGGACAGCAACTCCTGAAGCATAGAATCATAATAATCAAAGCCAAAATTTAGGGGAGGATTTTATGAAGCCAGGGAAGATGTTCATCCGGTTTGTGGGCACCCACGCAGAGTATGACCGGATTGATGCGACCAGCATCTAGAATTGAGGGTTATGTCTATGGAAATCAAACCAATTCGAACCGAAGCAGATTATGAAGCAGCCATCGCTGAAGTAGAACGGCTGTGGGGAGCGGAACCCGGCACGCCGGACGGGGATCGCTTCGAGGTGCTTTTTACTTTGGTTGAGGCATATGAGGAAAAACAATACCCCATTCTCCCTCCCGATCCGGTTGAGGCGATCAAGTATTATATGGACAGCCGCGGGTTGGACCGGCGGGATCTGGAGCAATATATCGGACCGAGTGGGAGAGTCTCTGAGGTCTTGAGCCGAAAGCGCCCGTTGACCCTGGCGATGATCCGTAAGTTGAATGCAGGATTGGGTATTCCAGCAGAGGTGTTGATTCAAAGTCCAACGCACGGTTAACGATAGAAGCAATCCGTTTCAGGGGTTAATCGGAGCAGCTTTATCCGTAATGGATCATACCCAAAAAATAATGGCATTCTCGATGATTATCACTGTGTTTGCTTTGCATTAACAAAATGAGTTTGTGCTATAATATTTCATGTAATCGAAATGACTGATTATGACTTTATGGTTACGTGAAATATCATGAGTTTAGGTAAACAGGAAACAAATTTCCTTACCCATTTTGCCGCGTCTGGAAAACGCTTGATCCGTGTGGATGAAGCAGCAGCGTTTTTGCATTCCAGGCAAGCAGCAACGCAGATGTTAAGCCGACTGGCAGGCAAAGGTTGGCTGCACCGTCTTGAACGAGGTCTTTATTTGATCATTCCACTCGAAGCAGGCCCGGAAAGGACCTGGTCCGAGAGTTCATTTATTGTTGGACCACAGTTGGTAACTCCGGGCGCGATTGCTTACTGGTCTGCGTTTCGGTTCTGGAACTGGACCGAACAAATACCCAACGTGACTTTCATTCAAACAACCAGAAGAAAAAAACCCGTCCTGATTGATGGGGCCAAGTACCAGTTCATCACCGTTCAGGAAAGCCATTTTTATGGCATCGTCCATCGGTCTCTCGAAGGCTCTTCCGTCTCTGTGACCGATCCAGAGAAAACACTGATCGATGCGGCTGCACGCCCGGATCTATCTGGAGGAATTTATCCGCTTGCTCAAGCGATGAAAGAGCATCAGCTCTCCATTGACTGGAACAAGTTGAACCAATACCTGCTTCAATGGGGTGGCGGCGTTGTGGCAAAGCGGTTGGGGTATCTTGCTGAGGCGCTGATGATCTCTACACCGGATGGAATGCTCTCGCATTGGCAAGAATTGGTAACGAATGGGATCAGTCTTTTGGAACCCGGCCTGGAGCAAAAAGGGGCTGTGGTTACCCGTTGGCAGCTTCAAATCAATATAGACATCTCGACAGTTCAAACGGTGTAGACCATGATTGTAGAGGCAGAAATTCGTCGCAGCGCAGCAAGGGCCAAAGTCGATCCCATGGTAATCGATCTTGATTACAGCCTGGGCTGGTTTTAATTGGGCTTATCAAAAAACGATGATCTTCGGAATTGCCTTCGCTTCAAGGGTGGAACCTGTCTTCGGAAGTGTTATTTCTCGGAGTACCGCTTTTCCGAAGACCTGGATTTCACCATGGAGGCATATCTACCTGCCAACGAGTTGGAAACGCATTTTCAGCAGATTGCTCGCTGGGTTGTAAGCCAGGATGGACCGAATTTTCTAATCGAGCCAATTCGATTCGAGGTCGTCGATGATGAGTATGGCAGTGAGTCCTACCAGGCAAGAATTTACTATCGTGGCCCTTTACAATGGGGCGGCTCGCCAAGAACAATCCGAATCGATGTGACGAGGTATGAAAGGTTATCCCTTCCTGCGGTCAGCAGGCCGGTCAGCCACTCCTATTCGGACGCGAGTAATTTCGAGGGCGCAGAGTTATTCTGCTATGCTCTGGAAGAAGTGATGGCTGAGAAGCTTCGCGCTGTGGGGGGTCAGAGACGCTTCGCCGTCTCAAGAGATGTGTACGATATCAGCAATCTACAAAAGGCAGGCGTAGATCTTTCTAAAATTAAAGCAATTCTGCCGCAGAAGTTTCAGGCGAGGGGACTATCCCTATCTCAGGTAAGTATAGATGCATTGGAGAACCGAAAGAGTGAATTCCAACAGGATTGGAATCGGCGGTTGAGCTACCTGGTTCAAGAGGAACAAGGCAATTTTGAAAGTGACTGGGCTAGTGTTACTGAAATCTTACATCAGGTATTGAGTGAATGAAATAAAACACCCCCGACTATCTTCCCTGGGGAAGAAAGCAGCCTCTATTGGCTACCTTGTCGTCGTGGGCAGGTAAAACGGTCGAGCCATTTTATTTTTAACCATATTGTACTGGTCGCATCTGAAAAAGTCAACTTTAAGTTATTGGAAAATTGGTTATCTAGTTTTTGGAATGATCGGTCACAGTAATAGTCAGCAAGCATTGAGAACGCAAATTCGGGTTCTCAGGTTATGCCACGACAGGTGTGAGCAGACTGATTTCAGGAATCTTGCCCGCACTGAACTGCCCAAATCCAGATCCTTCTTTGGGTGATCGTAGTTCGGTAGAATGTTAATCCTAAGTAAGTATAGTGTCTGGTGCGAATTGCGTGACGCAATTGATCTACAGGCTTTTGAGAACTCGAGAAGCATACATTAATGCTCCAATATTTGTGTCTTTAAGCACAATTTGGTGACAGGCTGAATTAGGTTGATAGTGCAAGGAATTTTCTGTAATTATTTCTGGCGATCCTTATAAGCCTTAATAGATTAAGCTATTCGATTTTCGAGTAACTGCTGTAAACGCTCAATTTCTTCCAATAGGGTGGGAATATCTTGTCGCGCGTTAGCGATAAAATCATAATCTGCAACGGTTGCGCCATGTAGGTAAAGATCAAAATCCTCTTCGGCATCAATAGGACCGCGCCTAATAAAACTATCCCCACTTGTATGATCGCGCCCTTCGATAAATGCAATCCAAGGTCCAGGCGTTGCCGTTTCCAATCGCTTTCGAACTTCTCTGAAATACTCTTTGGATAAGGTTTTATCTGCCATTTTCTCTCTCTTAATCAATGGGATAGCGTGAGAAGTTGACTCTGTTGTTGTTAAAGAACGTCCATCCCAAGGTGGTATGTGAAAGGCTCGGCCATTCGGATATTCGCATCACCCTGGAAAGGTACTCACATGCTATTCCTTCGTTGCAGAACGAAGCTGCTGAAATGATCGAGGGATTGTTAGGGGATGAGACTGTATTATCCCCCAGTCCATCTCAGGCAACTTTACAACCAAAAATGGACGTTTTAGACCTTTAGCCCAATTGCAGGCAAATTGCAGGCAGGACGTAAAAAATGGCAAAAACAACGCTCAAAATAGCTCATCAGGTAGCAAATGTGGGGGTCGGATTATTCCGAACCCCCACATATACTGGCGCCCCCGGCGGGACTCGAACCCACAACCTACTGATTCGAAGTCAGGCGCTCTGTCCAATTGAGCTACGAGGGCAGTACCCCCTTATTATACCCCATCCTCCTTCTCCGCTCAAGACCGGCTGAAACGTATAATCTTTCTTTAAAACATTATACAAAGGCTTGGTCTTTCCGCTACAAACCGCTATCATAGCCCTATACCTTATACGTAAGGTTATACAAAATCTCTGGTTTACCGTTTGTTAGGAGGATCCTGTGAAGAAGTTTTCTGTTGTATCCCTGCTCGTAGTTCTGAGCCTCATCCTGGCGGCCTGCGCGCCGGCAGCTTCCACCCCCGCTCCCACTCAGAATATCCCCGTCACCGGCGCCACCGCCACCCCCATGCCGCCCACCGCCGAGCCTACCCAGGCCCCCCAGACCATCGTCGATATCGCCGTCGCTGACGGCCGCTTTACTACCCTGGTCGCCGCCGTCCAGGCCGCCGGTCTGGCTGAAACCCTCTCGGGTGAAGGCCCCTTTACCGTCTTCGCCCCCACCGATGAGGCTTTTGCCGCCCTGCCTGCCGGCACCCTCGACACCTTGCTCGAGGACCCCGCGGCCGATTTGAAGGACATCCTGCTCTACCACGTCATCCCGGGTAAGGTCATGGCCGCCGATGTCGCCGGCCTCGAGACCGCTGAAACCGCACTGGGCAAAGAGGTCACCTTCCGCATCGACGGCGATAAAGTCTTCATCAACGATGCTCAGGTCATTCTGACCGATATCGAAGCCTCCAACGGCGTGATCCATGTCATCGACAGCGTCATCCTGCCCCCCGCGGATGATGCCATGGCCACCGAGGAAGAAGATGCTATGGCCGCCGAGGCTGACATCGTCGACACCGCCGTAGCCGACGGCCGCTTTACCACCCTGGTCGCCGCTGTCCAAGCCGCCGGTCTGGTCGAGACCCTCAAAGGCGAAGGTCCTTTCACCGTCTTCGCCCCAACCGATGAGGCTTTCGCCAAACTCCCCGCCGGCACCATCGACGCTCTGCTCGAGCAGCCTGAAGGCGACCTGAAAGACATCCTGCTCTATCACGTCGTATCCGGCAAAGTCATGGCCGCCGATGTCGTCAAACTCACCAGCGCTGAGACCGTCCTCGGCCCCGAAGTCCAGGTCCGCGTCGAAGGCGACCAGGTCTTCATCAACGACGCCCAGGTGCTCATCACCGACATCCAGACCTCCAACGGCGTCATCCACGTCATCGACAGCGTCCTGCTTCCCCCTCAGTAAACCGCCGGCCCCTGGCAAAGGGAGGGTCCTGCCCCAAACACCGGGCAGGTGACAGGGGGAGATCACAATAAAATAGTGGGGGTTTCCGGGCTGCCTGAGAAGGCAGCCCGTTCCCCAGTCTCCCCTGGTTGCCCACTTGCCTGCCTGCCCTTGCGAAGTCCCAGCTGTTCTATCTGGGAGACATACTGATCAAGGGATTGCCTCAGTACCTCGTTGCCGAATTGCCGAATCGACGAATCCCCGATTTGCCGAATCGACGAATCCCCGATTTGCCGAATCTACATGAAACATAATATACTTCACCTATCGACCCAATGCTCGTACCCACCCCCGCCCCGCGCCCAGCCCCCCCAGTGCAGCGAAATGAGAAGGCCCCTCCCTTGAAAATACCCAGTATCCTCCTTCTCCCCTTCAGGGGGAGAGGTCAGGGGTGAGGCACGAAAGGATCCCTGACCTTGTCATCCACGTCCATTACCACCATCCTGTTTGACTGGGGCGACACCCTCATGCTCGACTTCCCCCAGTTTTCCGGCCCCATGGCCGGCTGGCCGCGGGTCGAGCTCGTCCCCGGCGTCCGCGAGACCCTCGCGGCCCTTTCTCCCGGCTACAACCTCGTCCTCGCCACAAATGCTGCTGAATCGGGTGAAGACCTCGTCCGGGCTGCCCTGCGTCGTGTCGATCTGGAACCCTACTTCGCCCGCGTCTTTACCGCCCGCGAGCTGGGCAGCCGCAAACCCGATCCGGCCTTCTTCCGCGCCATCCTCACCGAGCTGCGTCTCGCGCCGGGCCAGGCCCTCATGGTTGGCGACAGCTTCCCCATCGATGTGGCCGGCGCCGTTCAGGCCGGTCTGCCGGCGGTCTGGTACACCCGCCAGGGCCAACCCTCCCCGGGCGAGCCGGTCCATGCCGCTGAGATCCGCGCCCTGCCCGAGCTCCCCACAGCGCTCTCCAACCTGGATCTCCCCACCATCCAGGAGTGTCTGGACTGGATGGAGAAAGAACTGGCCCCGGCCAACCTGCTTGCCCACGTTCGCGCGGTTGCCGGTGCGGCCTATACCCTGGCAGTCTGGCTGCGCGAGGCCGGCCAGCCCGTAGACCCCATCCTAACTCACCGCGGGGGCCTGCTCCACGACCTGGATAAGCTCAGCTCGCGCCAGACCGGCGAGCGCCACGGCGAGCGTTCGGCCCGCCTGCTCCGCGCCAAAGGCCAGCCTGCGCTGGCCGAGATCGCCAGGCGCCATATCCTCTCCACCTTGCTGGACCCCGCCGTGTCTCCCGCCACCTGGGAACAAAAACTCGTCTTCTACGCGGATAAGCTGGTGGAAGGGTCTCAGGTCGGCAGTCTCGACCGGCGCCTGGAGGCTCTCTACACCCGCTATCCCCAATACGCCGGGCAGATGCGCCAGGCCGTCCCCGCCCTCCAGGCCCTCGAAACCGAAATCTGTTCCCTTCTATCCCTCACCCCTCAGGACCTCGTTGCCCGTCTGACCGGCGCATCCTTATGACCCGGGTTTTTCCCCACCGTCGCGGGTTAATATCACGCCAACAAAAAAAGCCATCCGCCCAGAGCCAGATAGATACCATCTATCTCCCTCCGCGCAAACGGCTTCTCTAAACTCTAAACTCTAGACTCTGAACTCTAAACCCTGAACTCTAAACTCTGAACTCTAGACTCTAGCCCCCCTCACCCCAACGGATACCGATCTCCCCAATACACATACGCCCACCCGCTCCCTTTGCAGATCGGGCAGACATCGTAGATAAACCCATCCCGGCACGATCCTCCCCCCTCGCCGTGACAGAACGCGCATTTCTTGGCCACCTGTGCCACCAGGATCGTCCCAAGGCCGTCGCACACCTTACAGCGGTCGTAGATCTCTCCATCCCGGCAGCGTCCGCCCCCGTTGCCGCTGCAGAACGCGCACGTCTCTGGTGCGTAATGGATCATTGGTTGGACTTTTTCCATAGCTTTTCCCTATCCCTGGGTTAACTGTTTTCTGCTTCTGTTTTAGATCGTTCGGCGGCTTCCGAACGGGCCGAGTTGACCGAATCACTAAACGCCTCCACCACCTCCGGATCGAACTGCGACCCGGCTCCGCGCTGGATCTCGTTGACCGCCTGATCGATGGTCAGCGCTTTCCGCTTGGGTTGGTCGGTGATCATCACTGTGTAGGCTTCGCCCAGCGCGATAATCCGCGCCGCCTGTGGGATCGAGCCAGAGGTCAAACCATCCGGGTATCCACCGCCATCGTAGTGCTCCTGGTGGTGGTAGATCCATGGGATGATGCGGTTCAGCGTTTCCAGTGACTTCACGATCCGCGCACCGTGGTATGGGTGCATTTGGATCGTCTTCCATTCATCCGGGGTCAGCGGTTCGATCTTGGTCAGCACATTCTCCGGGATAGCGATCTTGCCCACATCGTGCAGCAGGGCCGCGATCTCAAGCAACTCCAGATCGTCGCCGCTCCAGTTCATCTTCTTGGCAATCTGCACCACCAACCGCGCCACAGTGTCGGAATGCCCTCTCATATACCGGTCGCGTGAGTCGATTGCGCTGACCAGGGAGCGGATCAGTGGGGTGGCCTGGCTGATCGGCATATTGTTGGCGCCCATCAGCAGCGCGCGCGTCAGCCCGGGTTTGCGCCGTTCGGCCAGCGAAAGTTCCGAGCGTACCGGCAGCTCGTAGAACTTCACGAAGCTGGAGACATCGTTCAAGGACCGGCGCAGCTTATCCCAGGCCCCGGTCGCCCACAGGCGCGGGATCTCGTCCTGTACGATGATCAGCATCCGCGCCAGGTCTTCGGATGGGATGACATTCTTTCCGTAGGATGTCAGCTCCTCGTGCATGGACATCATCCGGATAAAGGTCACTTCCACCTCTTTTACCCGTTCCGCCATTGCCGGGGCATCCGCGATCGTATCTTGCAGGTTGCGGAACACGGTGATCAGCTCCTCTGGATCCATACGCGCGCTGGATTCCAGGGTAGCGATCTCGCCCAGCCGCTGGTTCCAGTATTTCTGCGCCTCGTCCAGCTTCAGGATGGTCGACCCCAGGGTGGCAACCCCACTGTTGTCGTTGGGTTGGGCGAAATGGCGCAGAGCGACCTCGATTGCCTCGCGCGCCTGCGCGTTGCGCCGGGCGATCTCCGTATCTTTCAGCTCCTGCTCGCGTTTCTTGATCCGCGCCAGGTGGATGCGGTTGTAGAACTCAACTGCTTTTGGAGCCTTGGCCAGCGTATCCAACAGCTGGTCCTGCAGGCCAACCAGCGCCCGCCACGAGGCTTCGAATTCTCTCAGTCGTTTTAAGTCATGCAGGAAGAGTGGAGTCTTGAGAGTCTTGTGCGTCAGGACCGGGGTTTCAGTATGAATCCGGGTATACATCCCCCAGATCTCCCGATCAGCCTTTTGTGATTTAAAGGATACGCCCGATAGGATCATCCGGTAAGTGTTGATCCTTTCCTGAACGTCCCACTCCTTTTTTGCGACCATAGCAGCATGCGCCTGGATTTGACGTTGCAGCGCTTTCCATTCCTGGTATGCGGCAACAGTTCGATCCAGGATCCCCCGGGCCCCTTTACCGACCTTCCCGGTTGGCCCTATCTCAGGCCCATCCGGGGTTTCGCTGACCGCTTCAGGCGAAAAGCTGGATTTCTGGGATTCCTGCTCAGCAAAGGTCTCGGCTGGATTGACGATATTTGTCGTGGTCGATGATCCAGGCAGAGTATCCAAAAATATCCCTCCGCAATACACCAATGAATCTTCCTGTTCAATTTGCTGCTAACGAGGTGTCGTTTTCCCCTCTTCCCCGCCATCCAATCATTAGTGAACTACCGTTATGTTTTGAAGAAGCTGTGGTTGGTATGCAGTAATTCCTCGGTGTATTTAAATCTTGAGTATCGTGAGTAAGATCATTATATATCAATTTGGAAAATTGTCAAAGCTGTATCATTCTCGAATGGGGACGGTAAGGAAAATGTAAGGCTCGCACCATCTCATCCCCGCCGAGACTACCAAAGAACCAATAAGGTTGTAAAACTGGGGTTTGCCAGATATAATAAAATCACGTTTTTCCTGTCTATATGTTGGTTTGCCTTGCGCCAGGCTTCTGGCTATCTTCTGGATGGTTATCCGATTATTCAGATTGATCCTTCGTTTGCGGATTATCTATGGGGACTGATTTCGATTCACAAAACACAACCCGGCCTTTGGATGACGAACCAGATTCCGAACGACGGTTGAGTCCAGGCACTACCCTGGCGAACCGTTATTATGTGGAAGATGTTATCGGGATAGGGGGGATGGGAGCCGTTTACCGCGCCCGCGATCTTCACTTTCCCAATGTCAAGAAATGGGTCGCTGTGAAAGAAATGATCAACCAGACCCATGAGATCGCCCTGCGCGAGACCATGATCCAGAACTTCGAGAGAGAAGCCAATATTCTGGCGACCCTCAGTCACCCCTCCATCCCGCGTATCCATGATTTTTTTACCGACAATTCGCGCTGTTACCTGGTGCTCGAATATATCTATGGCCAGGATCTGGAAGCCATGCTCCGCAAGACGAGCGAGTTCTTTAAGGAAGATCAGGTGATCCAGTGGGGGATCGAGGCTTGCGATGTTCTCAATTTCCTCCATACACATAAACCAGAGCCGATTATTTTCCGGGATATAAAACCATCAAATATCATGATCAACCAGTATAACCATGTTGTCCTGGTTGATTTTGGGATTGCCAAAGCCCTCAAGCTGGGACAGCGGGGAACCATGATGGGCACCGAGGGTTACTCGCCTCCGGAACAGTATCGTGGAGAGGCGTCTCCCCTGGTAGATATCTACGCTCTTGGTGCCACTCTGCATCACCTGCTCACCCGCTGCAACCCGCAGTTGGAAACGCCTTTCACCTTTGCCGACCGGCCGATCCACAGCTTTAACAAAGAAGTTTCAGACGAGCTGGTCGAGGTGGTCAATAAGGCGCTCCAGTATCTCCCTGAAGACCGCTACCAGGCCGCTGCGGAAATGAAAGACGCCCTCCAGGCCCTTGTCCATAAACCAACGGGTACCCCAGTTCCGGTTCGTTCGGCCGTCGACGCACCTGCGGCGGTCGCCGCGACCGCTCCCACCCCGGTCGTAAAATATCAGGATCAGGAGATCCAACCCTTGTGGATCTTCAAATGCGAAGACGAAATCCGCGGTACTCCAACGCTCGAGAATGGGGTCCTGTATGTAGGCTCCTACGATAACAACCTGTACGCGCTGGATGGAAAAACCGGGGACTTCATTTGGAAATATCCGACCGAGGGCGCGGTGGTTGGCCGGCCGGCGACCCGCGAGTCGTTCTTGTATATTGGATCGGAAGACCGCATGGTCTATATGATCTCACTTCATAACGGCCGCCCGGTGTGGACCTACCAGACAAATGGGCCGGTTCGCTCTTCTCCCCGCCTGGGGGAAGAATACCTTTTTATCGGTTCAGATGACGGTTACATGCACGCCATCAACGTCAATTCCGGACGCCGGCTTTGGCGTTTCGAGGCGGGCGCTCCTGTCCGTTCGACCCCGTTTTTCTTTGAGAACCTGGTTTATTTTGGCGCCGAGAGCGGAGATGTCTACTGCGTGAACTTATTTGGCGAGATGAAGTGGCATTTTAAGGCCAAACGCGCTGTCACGTCTTCTCCCACCCTGTATGATGGCCTGGCTCTCTTTGGGTCGATGGACGGTAACATCTATGCCATCGATGCGCGCATGGGCTGGGAGGTCTGGCGCAATCGGATGAACAAGGGGTCAATCTCCACCCCTTGCGCGAATGGCAATTATGTCTACACGGGCTGTATCGATGGAAGTATCTACTGCCTGGATATCAGCAACGGGCGAGAGGTCTGGTCCTTCCACACCGAACACCAGGTAACCGGATCGCCTCTGTTCGCCGGTGGATGGGTATATTGTGGATCGGTGGATGGGTTCCTCTACTGCCTGGATGGAAAAACCGGACGTTTGCGCTGGAAATTCCAGACCGGCGGGCCGATCACCGGTACCGCTATCCTGGCAGAAGATGTGCTATACTTCGGCTCTACTGATCATCAGGTATACGCACTGCCAATATAACGGAGGGCCCGCTGTGCGGGGTAGCGTTTCTTCGGGTGGGATCAGGGGGATTTCGAAAGCCCGTTGTGAATCCCTCATGAGCATAGAACTGGTATGGGATAATTCGTAGTTCGCCTGGAGGTGGATCATGGAAAAGCCAACAATGGAACAAACAGAAAAGATCCGCGTGCTGATTGTCGATAATAACCCAGAGACACGTGAGAAGATCCGCGCTTTATTGGGCCAGGAGAAAGACCTGGTCATCGTGGGAACCGCTCGCACGGGTCGGGAAGCAATCGACATGTCCCAGGAAAATGAACCGGATGTGGTCATCCTGGATGTCAACACCCCCGATTTGGATGAAATTGCCATAACCGAAGCGGTTTGCCGGCGGGTACCATTTGCCCAGGTGGTCATCCTGGCCGTCCAGGTCGACCCCAATTATATGCGTAAAGCCATGCTGGCCGGGGCGCGTGATTTTATTGTAAAACCGCCGCTGGCAGACGAGCTGCGTTCAGCCGTCTACCGCGCAGGTGGCCTGGCACAGGAACGGCGCGCCTCCTCCATCCGGGTCCTTCCCCAGATGAGCATAGACAGCGAACCAACCAAACCCCAGGCCTCTGCCCGTGGGAAAATCATCCAGGTTTACAGCCCCAAAGGGGGTACCGGCTGCACGACCATTGCCACCAACCTGGCGCTGGCCCTGCATGGCAGTGAAACCAAAACCATCCTGGTGGACGGCAACCTCCAATTTGGAGATGTGGCGGTATTCTTGAACGAAGTAGGCTATCACAGTATTTTGGATCTGGCGCCGCGCGTGAACGACCTGGATCCGGAAGTGCTCAATTCGGTGATCATATCCCACGCTTCAACCGGATTAGATGTGATGGTAGCCCCAAACCGCCCGGAGATGGCTGATAAAGTGACCGGGGAAGAGTTTTATAAGGTCTTGCAGTACCTGCGCCGGCTCTATTCCTATGTGGTGGTCGATACCTCGATGGGATTGGATGATGTCACCCTTTCGACCCTGGATGCTACGGATTTAATTGTCCTGGTGACCACCCAGGAGATCCCGGCCATCAAAAACTCGCGCCTGTTCTTATCTGTGATCGACGCACTGCACATCAGCCGCGAGCGGGTGATTTTTACCCTCAACCGGTACGATCGTCAGATTGCCCTCAGCCCCGAAAAGATCTCCGAAAACCTGAAACAAAATATTATCTGTGTGATCCCCAATGACCACCGGCTTGCTATCCGCTCCGAAAACCAGGGGAATCCTTTTGTCATTGAACATAAAACAGAGCCGCTTTCCAAAGCCATTTTTGAATTGGCTGATATCTTACGCGTCCGTTTGGTAAACCTGGCCTCCAATGAGATAAGCCAGCTCAAAGGAAACAGACAAACCGCCTGAACCCCTAAATAGCCAGGTGCCAGGCGTTTCTAATCTGTCTGGCGCCCGCCTGATATGCTGCCCAACTGTGGCCCCGGACCCAACGAAGATGAGCGAAGCGCGCTGGCCAGATAAAGGTACCAAGCAAGATGGCCCTGGGAGCCAAAAAGGCTTCGTTCTTCCCCGCCTTTTTTGGATCGCCCCGGTAATGTTTTTCATTGGGCTCCTGGTTCGCCAATCAAATTGGGAGCTCTGGTTCGCGGACTTGCTGCCCGTGGCAGCAGCTTCCAGCGCGCATCTCGCACCGGCGCCCACGCTGATACACACGCGCGAACTGACACCTACCTTCTGGCCAAGCTCAACCCCCACACCCCAAGAAAATCTTATTATGGCTGCCCAAGGACATGAGCTCACTGCTTTACCCCCACAGCCATCCCCATCTCCCACCCGAGAAGTTGTTTTATCTCACCTTTCCTTCTATTGGCCGCCCCTTGGGGATATCAACTGCGACCATGAGTGCGAGCACATCGCGAATGGCGATGAATGGAAACAGTGGGTAAGCAAGGGATTGGCCTGTCCACCCCATTACTCCCTGGGGACAGTCTTCGTGATCAATGGGGATCAATGGGTTTGTGTGGATCGGGGGGAGGCCATCGTTGTCAATGAGGATGGCAGCATCTGGCTCGATCTGCTTGTCCCGACCATGCCTTATGGACTGGCCTGGGGGAGCATCCAAACCGTCGAGGTTCAGAGACCATAGTAATTATCCGGTGATGACCGTCCTTTTCTGGACGCGTTCGAGGATGAAGTGGGGGAGATCCTGGCAGTTCGCAGATTCCAATTGGAGAGCCCCAACCGGGCAAACCGACACACACCGGCCGCAGCCTTTACAGCGTTCTCCAACCACAGCCCGGCCTTCATGAACCACGATGGCCTGGGTAAGACACACCTGCTCGCAGGCAGCGCATCCCACACAAGTTTCATCGACTACCAATTCCAGGCCGGGGAGCCTCTCCACAGCTTCCCAAAAAGCCGGCGGTCCCATGCGCAGCCCGGACCGGACAGTGCAGCAGCAGTCACAGCAGAAGCAAACCGCCAGCATACGCCGGTAAGGGATTCCCAGAACCAGTGCGTCAAAAGCCGTATGGACGATTAGAGGCACCAATCCGGCCTGCATGGCTCGATCGATGTGCGCGCTTGCTTCGGCGACACTGACGCTGTGACCCATCGAAGGGTGGATCTGAGCAGCACCCTGGCCCAAAAATAAACAACCCAATTGGTGGGAATATGTTTGACAGTTCTCGGCAACCCGGCACAGGCAGCGGTCGAGGATAATTCTCTGGCTGGCCTGCTCGATGAGCGGGGGAAGCAGCAGATAGGGAAGCACTACGCTCTGCGTTCCCTGGATGACCTGGTTGACAGGAATGAAGACGGCATGATTATTTTGGCGGTTAAACCAGGGGTGGAAGATCCGGCTGAAAGGTGGCTGTCTGCCCAGCCAATTAAAAAAACGGCCGATAGGCCAGAAACGCATCAAGAGATCGATTGTTTGCCTGGAATGGCTCAACATTACCCCTGTCTCAAGGGTCTGGAAGATACTATGGCACCCTTCTTCTAAGTGTAAAAGTATATTCGATAACCGCTGGCTTGTCAAAAGTTTCACAAGTACAGATAGGATCGTATGATTACCAGATCGTCGCTAGTAAATCCGGCAGATCAACGTACACCCAGTGGGGGAGTATTGATAATTCAAATTATTATATTAATAAAATCAATTTAGTAATTGACATTTTTAATTATTATGCTATGATTAGCATAGAATTACAACTTGGTTATTAATTATTTGAACTATGTATACACCCCCTTCTGAATGTCCCCGCTGCGGATCTCCGCTTGCGATATCAAAATACGAATGCCAGGAATGCGGCACTTCGATCCAGGGTCATTTCGGCGGTGCGAGCGGACCTCTGGCCCGCCTGACCCCGGAACAGGTAAATTTTGTGATCACATTTGTGCGTTGTGAAGGCAAGATCAACCGCATGGAAAGCGAACTGGGAATTTCCTACCCTACAATCCGCAACCGGATGATGGAAATCATCCAGGTTTTGGATGGTGGAGCTCCCAGGAAAAGAGTGAGGTTCCAGGGCATGGGTGCCCGGCGCCAGGTTCTTGAAAACCTTGAACAGGGATTGATCTCTCTTGAAGATGCCCTGGATTCGATCCGAGGAGAAGAATAAACCATGAAACATACAGCCAATTTGAACAGCCCAACCCCCACCTTGATGGTTTTGGTATCCGGCGACCTGGAAGTACGGATCCAGGAGAACCAAAAAATAACCGTCGAGATCGACAATGAAGAAGATTTGCACCTTCAACAGGAGGGCGACACCTGGCGGATAGAAGTTGATTCCGATTGCATCCTTTGGGTCCCGGAAAATTCGGAATTGGCGGTAGAAAATGTCGAAGGCGATCTCAAAATCCAGGGCGTCCGGGGCGCGATGAGCATCCAGCATGCATCTGGTGACGTGGAAGTTCGGGAGACCGGTCCTGTAATCATCGGAGATGTTTCGGGCGATCTGGATATCGATCAGGTTGTAGGAGATTTCACCGCCAGGCATATCAGCGGGGATTTGAAGGCCAGCGGGATCCAGGGCCAATTCCTGGTTGGTGATGTCCACGGCGACTGCACTTTCAATCAAGTGACCGGGGATGCCCGTGTCGAGCATAGTTCTGGCGATCTGGATGCGGAGATAATCCAGGGATCTCTATACTGCAAACAGGTCAGCGGCGATTGTACCCTGCAAAAGATCCAGGGCCCGGTACAGGTGGAACACGTTTCCGGCGATCTACTGATGTTCGAAACCGGTCTTGTTAAGATCCATACGGTCAGTGGGGATGCCAACCTGCGGAAGATCCAGGGCAATGTCGCGGGACAAAAGGTGAGCGGCGATGCACAGGCAGAGGGTATCCAGGGCAGCATCGTTTTCGATACGATCGGCGGCGATTTGGAGATCAAAGGGGTGACCGAAAATATCCGCTCCAACGTGGGAGGGGATGTTTCACTGGCGCTGGATGCTCCCTGGAATGGAGATTGTTTATTACAGGCTGGTGGAGATGTAGCTTGCCGGATCCCAGAGGGAATCGATGCATTGGTGGATGTAGCCAGTGGCAGTGGAGATGTGGTGATCCGGATGCCAGGACGTTCTGCTCACCTGCGTTCGTCAACCCACCATTTCACACTTGGGAAGGGGACACACAGCATTGTTTTGCGGGCAGGCGGAGATATCGCGGTCGCCGTCCCAGGCGCGATCGATGCGCAGATCCCGGATCTAAACCTCCACCTGGACGAGGACCTGTCTGATCTTTCGGAACGCATCACCCGGGAAGTCAATGAAAGCATCAAGGGGATTCCATTTGGTGAAATTTCTGAACAGGCCATGGAGCGTGCCCGGAAGGCAACCGAACGACACTCCGAACGGATGCAAGCTGCCCGGGAGCGTATCGAGCGGCGCGGATTGCGGATGCCCGGGTATTTCCATTCTACGATTTTCGGGCGTACTCCTACTCCTCCTCCACCACCTGCTCAACCGGTAGAAGGGGCACCTGGTGCTTCGCCAGCCAGTGAAGATCGGGCAGCGGATGAGCCGTTTGAAACTGTGACGGACGAGGAGCGCCTGATCATTTTACGCATGGTGCAGGATAAGAAAATTTCTATTGAAGAAGCTGAACAGCTTTTGCAGGCCCTGGAGGGAGAAGCGGACAACAGTTCGGAATAAGGAGAGCTGATGACTACCCAGGAAGAGCGCAAACGCATTTTAGAAATGATCGAGCGTGGGAATATTTCTGCCGAACAGGGATTGGGTTTACTCCAGGCGATTGACGGTACGGAAAACTTGCCTGCCCCGGATCAGGTCACTAACGAACCGCCAAACCAGGGACAAGCCGACCCTTTTCCTCCCGAAAGAGTCCAGGTAATCGACCCAGGCGTAAAACCCGAGTCCCCCGAATTTTCTCGCTGGAAAGGCTGGTGGCTGATCCCTCTATATACGGGTATCGCCGTGATCACCCTCGGGGCTTTATGGATGTATCAGGCAGTTCGCGCTGAGGGGATCGGCCTGGGTTTCTTCCTGGCCTGGATCCCATTCCTGGTAGGGCTGGTGCTGATCATCCTGGCCTGGCAGATGCGCGCTGCTCGCTGGCTGCACCTGCGGATCGAGCAGAGACCGGGAAAGGTGCCCCAAACAATCCGGATGAGCTTCCCACTTCCCGTGCAGTTTGGCGCCTGGGGATTGCGCACCTTTGGACCCTTTGTCCCGCAGTTGAGAGGTAGGGACCTGGATCAAATCTTTACTACTTTAAATGAAAGCATCTCAGCCGAAAACCCCATCTATATCCACGTGGATGATGAGGATGGCGAGCGAGTCGAGATCTTTATTGGCTGATTTGGTTAAAGTAGTTGTAAATCGCCAGAGAGATTTGGGCCACCATCTGGTTAGCGGGATCGAAGACAAGCTGGTTTGGTTGGTGGAGATAGATGACTGCTACGTAGTTACCGGCCGGGCTGAAGACGATACCTGCGTCTCCAATCGTATGGATTAATCCGTCGGTTTCTGTAACCCAGCCGTGTTTGTGAGCAAACTGGGTACCATCTGGAAGACCGGCCTGGAGCAGTACGGCAATATGGTTCCCGGAAAGCAGTGTGATCATATCCTGGCATTCGCTTTGGGTGATCTCTCCCGGGAATGCCGCGATCAAACTTCCACCCCCGTTTTCAGCGCATTCATAGATATCTCCCAGCAGCATGCCAATATCGGCAGCCGTGGTCTGGTTATAGATATCCGGGTCTGTACTATAATCCGTCCGCTGGTTGCCCGGGGTCTCGTAGCGTTTGAGAAGTGACGCGCCGGGGTAAAAGTAGCCGGCCCAGAAAGTGTTCCTTAACCCCAACGTTTCCATATCCTGGGTGACCAGCAGGGGGGCCGAATCCTTATTGACAACCAGCTGAGCGACACGGTCGGTCGATTCATTATCCGAGCGATCGATCATTTGGGACAGCAGGGCATAGATGTCCTCCGCAACGGGCTCTGTGATGTTGCGGTAAACCGAAATCATCACCGGGATCTTCATTGTGCTCGCTGCGGTAAAGGCGATATCTGGCTGGATAGTTTGCCCGGCATGATAGGCAAAATGGATTTCTTCTGCAGTCTCCAGGTTGAGCAGGTACAACTCGGTCATTCCGTCAAATTTGGCCAGATCGATGATCTGTTGGATCAGGATCTGTAAATTTTGCATGGATGGCCGCGCAGGGTTCGTTTTATTGATCGATAAATTGACTTCCCGAGAGGTGGGTGACTTCATCGCATCACCGATCAATTGAATGGCGCGCGGGATATCCAGTACAGTTCCCGGTTCACCCGGTTGAAAGTTGACGCTCCCTGGGACGGGGATAGCCGGGGTTGGGGGACGGTCGTAACGAGTCGCAATCTCGTTTTCCAGATACGCGCGCACCCTATCCTCCGAAAAATTTGCTCTCAGAGGAACATCCGTGGCGTTGGGTGTCCGGTTCCAGATGTAATCCCAGAAAGCCACCCAGAATGAGGTGCTCGCTCGTTGCAGATCTGCCGCCGAGAGCATGCTTTCCAGCTCCAACGCAAAACCCAGAGAAGAGGGTTTTACCTGGATGACTGCATTATCGTAATGGATCTCGATCGGGATGGCGTAAGTTTCCAGCAGCCGCTGGGCAGCCTGCCCGCGGTCCAACCCGCCAACCGGGACGTTAGCGATAGTCTGCCCGGGAGGATAATTGCCCCGAATACGGCTGAACCGGATTAGCTGGAGAACGGTCAATATCACTGCGCAAAAGATAAACACCAGTGAAACCCAGCGCAGGATGGAAAGAGAGCTGCGATATCTCATAGGTAAAGAGAGTAAGTGATCAAATCGGAACCTAACTGTCCAGAATTGTACCAGAGAAGTTGGAATTAATTGACAGGTTTCTGGGGAGTGGTTATACTTGCTTCCATTCGGTTATGCATGGAGGATGACTTTGAAAAAAGCGCTGATCACCGGTGTCACAGGTCAGGATGGATCGTACCTGGCAGAGCTGCTGCTTTCGAAAGGATATGAAGTACATGGGTTGATCCGCCGCGCCAGCACGTTCAACACCCGCCGGATCGATCATATTTATCACGACCCACACGGCAACGGTGAAAAAATCAACTTGTACCTGCATTATGGGGATATTACAGCCTCAGATGCCTTATTGGATGTCATCTATAACATTCGTCCGGATGAGATCTATCATCTCGCCGCGCAAAGCCATGTGCGGGTCAGCTTTGATATGCCCGAATATACTGGTGATGTAACCGGCCTGGGAACCATCCGCATTCTGGAAGCGATCCGCAAGAGCGGCATCCAAACGCGCTACTACCAGGCTTCTTCGAGCGAAATGTTTGGGGCGGCGAAGCCCCCGCAAAGCGAGCACACACCCTTCGAGCCGCGCAGCCCTTACGCTGCCGCCAAGGTCTATTCCTATTGGGTGACGCGCAATTACCGCGAAGGGTACAACCTGTATGCCTGTAATGGGATCCTGTTCAACCATGAATCGCCTCGCCGGGGAGAAACCTTTGTAACCCGAAAAATCACCCGGGCGGTGGCTGCTATTGTGGCTGGAAAGCAGAAATACTTATACCTGGGTAACCTGGAATCTAAGCGTGATTGGGGGTATGCTCCCGAATACGTGGAGGCCCAGTGGCACATCCTCCAGCAAGACCGCCCTGAAGATTACGTGATCGGCACCGGAGAAGCGCATACAGTCCGAGAATTCCTCCAGGAAGCGTTTGGATATGTTGGCCTGGATTACGAGGAGTTCGTTCGTATCGATCCGCGATACTTCCGGCCAACCGAGGTAGATTATTTAATGGCCGACGCCAGCCGGGCGCGCGAGCTGTTGGGCTGGGAGCCAAAAATCTGCTTCCGTGATCTGGTCCATATCATGGTGGATGCAGACCTGGAACTGCAGGGAACACCCAACCCCGGCCAGGGCCGGTTGATTCTGCAAGAGCGCTTTGGCGGCTGGCATCGCTGGGAAGACCAGATTGTCAGCATGGAACGATAGGCGTAGGAGCGTAGAAATGGCGGTTACGGGGGACTTTGACCCGAACCCCAGGGTCAAATCCGTGTTGTTTGTGTGTACGGCCAATCTCTGTCGCTCGCCCATGGCGGCAGCGCTTTTTCGCGATCAGGTTGAGCAAGCCCAGCTCCCTGGGGAGTGGCGTATCGAATCGGCGGGTACCTGGGCCAATCAGGGGGAACCGGTCAGTGAGGGGGCCCGTACAGTTCTGGCGAAAAGAGGTCTGGATATCCGGCAGCACCGGTCGCGCTGCGTCAGTGGTGAAATCTTGGGGTCTTTCGACCTGATCTTGACGATGGAACAGGGGCATAAGGAAGCTCTGATTGCGGAGTTCCCGGTGATCACCGGGCGAGTTTTCCAGCTGGCTGAAATGGCTGGTTTTCAAAACCAGAACGTTGCAGATCCGTACGGGCGCAGCCTGGAAGAATATGAAGCTACCGCAAAAGAGATTGATTTATGGCTTGCGCGCGGATTCCACCAGATTGTCGCCCTTGCCGAGCGGTACGCAAAACGGCGAACCCAACCCCGGTAATGATCGGCGTGCTGCTGTTTTTGTCCTGGAAGCTTGTGATATAATACCAAAATAATTAAAGAGTAATTTGTCCAGGAGGAGTAAGCGGCTGGACTGCTGACAGAGAAGGAGCGCCACCGGCTGGAAGCCTCCTCGGCAAAGCCGCCGCTGAAGTCGCCTGGATCGCATGCCAAAGAAATCCACCGGTATGGAGAGTAGACTGGCACGGGTAAGCCCGTTAGCGCGGAACCCCGATCACAAGTCGGGGGGAGTGCATCCTGTTTTACAGGATGAAAAGAGGTGGTACCGCGGAAGGCTGATCCTTTCGTCCTCAATCGGGCGAGAGGATTTTGTTTTTAAGAGGATGGTCAGATCAGGAGGTTTAGATGGGACTATCGAATAGTTTCGAACCCGCAAAGGATGAGATCCGCCTGCAGGCATTTTGGCAGGCTGAGGGCATCTATCACTTCGACCCCCAGGCGGCCGGTCCGGTGTATTCGATCGATACGCCCCCGGCGACGGTTTCCGGACAGCTTCATCTCGGCCACGTTTACTCCTACAGCCAGACAGATTTTATGGCTCGTTTCTGGCGAATGCGCGGCCGAAACTTGTTTTACCCGATGGGGTACGACGACAACGGCCTGCCAACCGAGCGGCTGGTCGAGCGAAAACATGGGATCCGGGCACAAGACGTAAGTCGGAAAACTTTTATCGAGAAATGTCTTGAGGTCAGCCAGCAAGCCGAGCAAGAATACCAGGCCTTGTGGCAGCGCCTTGGCCTGTCGATCGATTGGCGGTACTCTTATCGGACCATCGACGATCTCTCACGCAGAACATCCCAGTGGTCGTTTATAGATCTCTATCGCAAAGGATTGGTCTATCGCCAGGAAGCCCCCGCCATCTGGTGCCCCGAATGCCAGACCGCTATCGCGCAGGCTGAGCTCAGCGACCTGGAACGCGAGACCGAATTCCTGACCCTATCTTTTCAATTGGAGAATGGCGAAAGTTTGCCAATTGCCACGACACGCCCCGAACTTCTGCCGGCCTGTGCGGCTCTTTTCGTTCATCCAGACGATCCGCGGCACCGGGATTGGGTAGGTCGGCGGGCCAGGGTTCCCCTGATTGGACGCGATGTGCCCATCCTGGCGGATCCACGTGCCGATCCAGAAAAAGGCACCGGCGCGGTGATGTGCTGCACTTTTGGAGATACGATAGATGTAGAGTGGTGGTATACCCACCATTTACCTCTCTTCGCGGTCATCGGAAAAGATGGACGCCTGACCGCCGAGGCCGGGGAGTATGCCGGTTTAACTACCCGCCAGGCGCGCCATGCGATCATCAAAACCCTGGAAGAGCAGGGCTTTCTTGTTGAGCGCCAGCCGCTGCACCAGTCGGTCCGCGTACACGAACGCTGCGATACCCCGGTGGAGTATATTGTGACACACCAGTGGTTTGTGCGCGTGCTGGATTTCAAAGTGCAGCTCCTGGCTGCTGCCGAGCAGATCCAATGGCACCCGGAACATATGAAAGTCCGTTATCAAGAGTGGGTGGAAAACTTGCATTGGGATTGGTGTATATCGCGCCAGCGCTATTTTGGGGTGCCGTTCCCGCTGTGGTACTGTCGCAAGTGCGGAGAACTGCGTATAGCCGATGAAAGCCAGCTTCCGGTGGACCCGCTGGTCGACCGGCCTCTTTCTGCCTGCGCGTGCGGCAGCGATGAATTCCTACCCGAGGAAGATGTTTTTGATACCTGGGCGACCTCATCGCTCTCACCCCAGATCGTGGGGAAGCTGTTTTCCGAGCCCTCGCTGTATCAACAGGTTTATCCTTTTTCACTCCGCCCACAGGCACACGAAATCATCCGTACCTGGGCCTTCTATACGATCGTTAAATCACTTCACCACTTTAATAGCGTGCCGTGGAAAGAAGCGGCCATTTCCGGTTGGGGACTGGCCCCCCAGGGGACGGGCAAGATCAGCAAAAGCCGGGGCGGGGGACCGCTGGCGCCGATGGAGTTGATCGAGCGTTACTCGGCCGATGCCGTCCGGTATTGGTCCGCCAGCACCGGGTTTGGCAAAGATGCGGTGATCAATGAAGAGAAGGTGCAGACCGGCGCGCGCCTGGTGACAAAGATATGGAATGTGGCGCGTTTTTGCGAGCGATTCCTTCAGGATTTCTCGCCGCCTGGCGTGCCCCCGGCTCTATCTCCGGCAGACCGTTGGATCCTTTCGCGAACCCAGGGCCTGACCCATAGGGTGACTGACCTTTTTGAAGAGTATGAGTACGCAGCCGCGAAAAGCGAATTGGAAACCTTCTTCTGGACTGAATTGGCCGATAATTATCTGGAGATGGTCAAGCAGCGCCTTTACAATGTAGATCATCCAGAACGTGAAGGCGCCCGGTTTGTCTTGGATCAAACCCTCCTGACCCTGGTCAAGCTGTTTGCGCCATTGATACCCCATATAACAGAACAGGTCTATCAAGGACTGTTTGCCGGGCGAGAAGGCTGCGCTTCGATCCACCGCTCAGCCTGGCCGGAAGCTCATTTGGAGTGGCATGATCTCGAGGCCGAGTCTGCCGGAACGCTGCTGGTTGGGATCGCTGGCGTAGCCCGCCGCTATAAAAGCGAAAATAACCTGTCGGTGGGGGCTCCCATCCGCCTGATCCAGCTCAGCACATTGCGCGCCGATTTGAAAGAGATGCTATCCGCTGCTGCATCCGACCTGATGTCTATTACCCGGGCTAATCAGATCGTCGTTCATTCGCAGCCAGCCTCCGGCCTGTCTGATTTCAGACAGCAGATCGGCGAGGTAGAAGTAGTTCTTTATAATCGTGAAACAAGTACGGCGTACCAGTCTCTCATAGAGTAAAATGGGTTGTCTGGCCCAGGCCAAGTTAATAATCGGAGAAAACTACATGGAAGCTTTACCAAAGGCATATGATTTTCACGCCACCGAGCAGCGGCTGTACGAGTGGTGGGAGCAAAATGGGTACTTCAAACCGTCCAACGAACCGCAGAAACCCGGCTTCGACCCCTCGAAAAAGCCGTTTGTCATATCCATCCCCCCACCCAATGTAACCGGTGAGCTGCACCTTGGCCATGCCATGTTTGTCTCCATGGAAGACTTGATGATCCGCTATCACCGGATGAAAGGCATTCCCACCCTGTGGGTGCCTGGCTCGGACCATGCCGGGATTGCAACCCAGCTCCAGGTGGAAAAACTGCTGGCTCAGGAAGGCGTGCGCCGCGAGCAGTTAGGCCGGGAGGAATTCGTGCGGCGCACCTGGGCATGGAAAGAAAAGTACGGTGGGATTATCAGCCGCCAAATTCGCCGGTTAGGAGCATCTTGCGATTGGGAGCGCGAGCGTTTTACCCTGGACCCCGGTCTGTCGCGCGCAGTACGCGAGGCGTTTGTCCGCTTGTACGATAAAGGCTTGATCTACCGCGGCCCGCGGATGATCAACTGGTCGCCCGGTCTGAAGACCGCGGTATCCGACCTGGAAGTGGAGTATTCAGAAGAACCGGGTTTCCTGTATTTCTTCAAATACCGCCTTTCCGACTCCCCCGATGAATACATCCCGGTGGCCACCACGCGCCCGGAAACCATTCTGGGCGACACAGCTGTGGCCGTACACCCTGAAGACCCACGCTACCAGCCTTTCGTGGGACGCACGGTAATCGTCCCCATTCTCGGCCGCGAAATCCCGGTGATCGCCGACGAATACGTGGACCGCGAGTTTGGCAGCGGCGCACTCAAGATTACTCCCGGGCACGATCCAAACGACTACCAGATTGGCTTGCGGCATGGGCTGCCGGTCATCTCCATGCTGGACACGGGAGCCAGGGTCAATGAGAATGGGGGTCCATACGCCGGAATGGATCGCTTCGAAGCTCGTAAAAAACTGTGGGCCGATATGGCTGCCCAGGGATTGACAATCAAAGAACAGCCCTACACGCTGAATGTACCCCGTTCTCAACGCGGTGGAGAGATCGTCGAGCCGATGGTTTCAACCCAGTGGTTTGTCAAGATCCAACCCCTGGCTGAGGCCGCTTTAACGGCCGTGCGTGACGGGCGTATCCGGATTGTCCCGGACCGCTTTACCAAGGTGTACTACAACTGGCTGGAGAACATCCAGGATTGGTGTATCAGCCGCCAGCTCTGGTGGGGACACCGCATTCCGGTTTGGTACTGCCAGGACTGCGGGAGAATGATCGTCTCGCGCGAAGACCCGGCTGCCTGCCCAGAGTGCGGCAGCACTCGCCTGGAGCAGGACCCGGATGTGCTGGATACCTGGTTCTCATCCGGACTATGGCCGTTCTCGACCCTGGGTTGGCCGGAGGAAACTCCGGATTACAAATATTTCTACCCCACCTCCGTACTCGAGACGGGTTACGACATCCTTTTCTTCTGGGTCGCCCGGATGATCATGGATGGGTTGGAGTTTACCGGGCAGCCTCCTTTCCACACGGTTTACCTGCATGGGCTGATCCGCGACGAACACGGGCAGAAGATGAGCAAGTCCAAAGGCAACGTGATCGACCCCCTGGGGGTGATGGACGAGTTAGGCACCGACGCGCTGCGCTTTACGCTGCTGGTCGGGTCTACCCCCGGGAATGATATGAACCTGAGTATCAAGAAAGTTGAGGCCAACCGCAACTTTGCCAACAAGGTCTGGAATGCCGGACGATTTGTCATTGGCAGCCTTCCCAATACGCCGCCCGCGCCCCAGGCAGACCCGCAGTGGACCCTGGCGGACCGCTGGATCCACGCCCGGCTGGCCGCGCTGGTTCGCGATGTGGAACGCCTGTTTACTTCTTACCAGTACGGGGAGGCAGGCCGTCAGATCTATGATTTTTTCTGGAGCGAATTTGCCGATTGGTACGTGGAAATTGCCAAACTCCAGATGGCTGCAGGCGGCGACCGCGCTTTCTATACCGCGCAGACCCTGGTGGAAGTCCTGGATACCAGCCTGCGGCTGCTGCATCCCTTTACTCCTTTCGTCACCGAAGAACTCTGGGGCCACCTCAAACAAGCCGCTCGATCCCATTACCCCACCCCGAACCCTTCTTCCATAAGGCCAGGGGAGTGGGAAGACGCCCTGATCGTTGCTCGCTGGCCCGAGCCTCACCCCGAAGAGGCCTGGGAGGTCGGGGCGATCGAGGATTTCGAGCTGGTGATGGAAATCGTCCGCGCCGTTCGAAACCTGCGGGTAGAAAAGAAAATTGCCCCGAGCAAGCGCATCCCGGCCATATTGGCTGCCGGCGAGAAAACCCCGATCTTGAGCCAGCAGGCAGGCACGCTTGCCTCCCTGGCATTCCTGGACCCGGCAAACCTGACCATCCAACCCAATCTGACTGAGAAACCGGATGGGCAGACCGCAGTGGTTGTCTCCGGGGTGGAAATCTACTTGTCCCTGGCGGAGATGGTCGACACCCGGGCCGAGCGTACCCGCCTGGAAAAAGAACTCAGCGAGACCCGCTCCCAGATTTCCCGTCTGGAAGAACTGCTCAACAGCCCGTTTGCGCAAAAGGCCCCACCCGCCGTAGTCGATAAGGAGCGCCAAAAACTGGCTGTCTTCCAGGAAACCGCCGCGAAGCTCGATGAGCAAGTAAAAGGCCTCTAACGAAACGTTCCGATATCCATAAAACCCCCGGTGTTTTCGAAAACACTGGGGGTTTTGATCTGTCCACTGCCCACTCTTCACTGCCCACCATTCTGCACCTGAGTGCTTGAAATTTTAAAACCGTTGGGGTACGATCATATTGTCATATTTTTACCCTGGGTGGTGTTGATAGGATGAGCTTGAATCAACCAAAACCGTCCCGTGTTCCGTTGAAATGGGAAAAATCTCTGGAGGATAAAGTCACTCGCTCGCAATTCGAGAGCCGGTTGTCCGAGGCGTTCGAGGCAGTTTTCAAGGAACGTTGGCCCAAAATCCATGCAATCCTGATCCGCATGGTTGGCGATGCCGATGAAGCTGAAGACCTGGCCTTGGAGACCTTCTACAGGCTGCACGCTCAATTTGATCGTTTGGGCGGCTCAGACCGGGTAGGGGGGTGGCTTTACCGGGTGGCGGTCAACCTTGGGTTGAACGCGCTGCGCGACAGCCGCCGGCGGAAAAAGTACGAAGAGCAAGCCGGCTTTGAAGCGCTGCGAACCCCGAGAGATGATAACCCGGCGGCAGCCGCAGAGCGGATGGAGCAGCAGGGACAGGTACGGTTGATCCTGGCAGAAATGAAACCAGGTTCTGCCCAGATCCTGATCTTGAGGTCCGCGGGATTGAGCTATCAGGAGCTGGCAGAAGCGGTCCAGGCGTCAGCCCGATCGATCGGTACGCTATTGAACCGGGCCGAGCAGGATTTCGAAAAGCGCTATAAGGCGCGATTTGGAGAACCTCGATGAGCAAACATCTCGACCCATCTGAGCTAATCGCCTACCTGGATGGTGAAACTTCCAGGGTAGGCCGGGAGAGCGTGCGGCTTCACCTGGAAGACTGCTCTCGCTGCCGGGCGTCTTTTCAGGAGATCTATTCCCGTAGGGCGCGCGTCCAGACAGCCTTGTCTGTCCTGGAACAACCCGGACTGGCTCAGATGAAGCCCATCTCCACAGCGGCTGCTCGAAAACGGTTGGCGTCTCGCTTATTCCAACCCCAAAAGGAGAACCAAACTATGTTGAATCGCTTGTTTTCCCGGCGTTTACGGCCGGCATGGATAACTCTGCTTGTTGTCCTCGTCTTAGGACTAAGCCTGGCAGTCCCGCAGGTACGTGCTTTTGCCACCGATTTGCTGGGCATCTTCCGCGTCGAGCAGATCACGGTGGTTCCGATCAACCCATCCAATTTACCTGAGGATCTGCAGGATCTGGAACCCAGTATTGACCGTTTGCTCTCGGATAACGTTGACTACCAGGTTCTCGGAGATCCACAAAAGGCTGCTGATGCGGCCGAGGCCAGTGCTCTGGCTGGTTTCAACGTCCGCCTGCCCGGCGGAGAGAAGAGCCCCCAGGGTATCATCGTCCAACCGGGGATAGCCGGGAGCTTTGCTCTGGACGTGGGGCGGATCAATGAAATCCTGCGCGAAATGGACCGCGTCGAACTGCTTCTTCCCGCTTCCCTGGACGGACAGGAAGTCACCGTTGAAATCCCGTCATCCGTGATGGCCGGTTTTGGCAACTGCACGGAGGAAGAAATTTCCGAAGATGCCCCGATGGGCAAGGCGGCCCACTTCTCGGCTTTCCACGGCTCTGACTGCCGGGTCCTGATCCAGCTTCCCTCCCCGGCTTTGAACGCCCCATCCGAACTAAATGTCACCGAGATTGGCAAGACTTTCTTGATGATGAGCGGGATGAGCGAAGCTGAAGCGGATAATTTTTCCAGAAAGATCGATTGGACCTCCACCCTGGTGGTCCCGATCCCCATGGACAGCTCTACCTATCAGGATGTCCGGGTAGACGGTGCTGCCGGTACCCTCATCCAGGAAACCTCAGAACGTCGCGGGAGTGACTATATCTTGATGTGGGTAAAAGATGGCAGCGTCTATGCTGTGACCGGGAGCGGAGATTCCGCCCAGGCTCTCGAGCTGGCTAACTCATTACCCTAAACACGTATTCTGTAAGATTTTCCCTCCCTTCCATCAATGGGAAGGGAGGGAGTCTTTTGTAAGGAGGCTATAATACTAAATATGGAGAGCACCCATTCTCCCGCCATCGAAACCATCGGGCTGCGCAAAGTGTTTGGCGAGAAGGTAGCTGTAGCCGACCTGACCCTGACCGTAGAGCGAGGCGAAGTATTTGGCTTTCTGGGTCCTAATGGAGCCGGAAAAACAACTTCGGTAAAGATGCTGCTGGGATTGATCACTCCCACGGCCGGGCAGGGCCGGCTGCTTGGGAAACCCCTTGGGGATCCGCAGGGTCGCGCAAAAGCCGGGTTTCTACCCGAACATTTCCGCTTCCACGACTGGCTGACCGCTCGAGAATTTCTCCACCTCCATGCCGAACTCTACCACATCCCCGCCGCGTTGGCCCGCAAGCGGGTCGCGGAGCTACTCGAGCTGGTGGGCCTGGCTTCATTTGCCGGTCAGAAGCTGCGCGAATTCTCAAAAGGTATGCTCCAGCGGGTTGGCCTGGCCCAGGCGCTCCTGAATGAGCCAGACCTCGTGATCCTCGACGAGCCCACCTCGGGGCTTGACCCGGTTGGCCGGTTGCACGTGCGCGATATCATCCGTGGTTTGCGGGACCGCGGTGCGGCGGTTTTTCTAAATTCCCATTTGCTCAGTGAGGTGGAGATCACCTGCGACCGGGTCGCTTTCATCAAGCACGGCAGCGTGATCCAGGTGACGCCATTAAAAAGCCTGATGGAGGGCGAGATCGAGCTGCTGGTGCAGGCCCGCCCGCTGAC
>Ga0105104_10000580_pt1 | contig 28352 bp, 23 predicted proteins | sample PPLLaktember2015_3_FD_87034 | JGI IMG/M metagenome (GOLD analysis project Ga0105104, IMG submission 87034) | Freshwater sediment microbial communities from Prairie Pothole Lake near Jamestown, North Dakota, USA - PPLs Lake P7 Core (6) Depth... | ecosystem: Environmental > Aquatic > Freshwater >...
CGCCCGACGCACAGCGAATCCAGGGCAGCCTGGCCGGCGAGCCCGCGCGCCGGTCAGCCATGGGCGAATTCTGCACCAGCCGGCAAGCCAAGGAGGCCCAAAGGCTTCAACGCCAGCTGTCTGCCGAGACCGCGCGCTGGAACGCGATTACCGAATTTTACAAATCAAAATAGGCATAGAAAATGCCAGTCCCCCTAACCAGATCCCTGGGAGTTGCGAAACCCCAGGGATCTCATTGGCCACAACGATACTCATTCAATGACCGGTTTCATAAGCGAAGGGCAGCCCACATTCGTTGTTTCGAGATCCTGTTCAGAGATGGTTTCTTTATCCCTTATACTTTATCCTTCATCCTTCACTTCATAGATCCACACCCCATCCTCGTGATACACCGGCTCCACCCCCGCGCAGCCTTGCAGCCCGGCCGGTTGGAGCGAGCCCTTGCCTTCGTGCAGGTAAACATGCGTCACATGCGCCTGGCGCATCAGCGCCCAGAACTCGGGTCCACACCCGCTCAGCCGCTCGGAAATCTTAGCCCAGGCGGTGATCTCGACCACATAATCCTGCTCTCCCCAGGCATACACCACCGGGGGTAGGGTCGTTTGCCTCCGGGTAAGAGGCAGGATCCACCAGCCGCCGTCTACTCCCCGGTAGGTCGGTCCCTGCCAGGGGGCCACATTGATCCAAATATTGGCTTCGGGGGGTGTATGCCCGGCCACCCATTCGACCGCGCGCAGGTCGGCCGCATCCGCCAGGATGGTTGAAGTATTGAGGATATTGGCCGTATCGCGCAGCCCCCAGGCGGACAGCCCAAGCAAAATGACGCCTGTTGGAACCCAGGCGGGCACTTTCCCACGCGCCAGCCGCTGCAAGCCTTCGCCCATGGATACAAATAGATGGCTGGCCAGCAGCGAAGCCGGCAGGAACAGCACAATCGCCAGATGGTCCGGACGAAAAGGACCCAGGCGGATGCCCCAGGGTATGGTCAGCAAGACCAGGATCAATGCCCACACAGCCAGAGAGCGGCTGTGCCAGTCAGACCCCTGTTCCTGCTGCGTTTTGGGGTTCGGCTGCGGCTGCCGGCTGGCTGCCTGTTCCGCTTCCACAGCGCCCGGCAAAGGATCATTCGCGACAGCAGTCTCGGCGGTCACGGATGGGTTGCGCTGCAAGGACAGGGGCCGGGAACGGACCAGCGCCCACACCAATCCCACGCCCCCCAGCCCCAGAAAGACGTAGTTGTGCAGGGGTCCGAGCAGGTACCACAGGTAATTGAGATAATCCTGGAAATACACCTGGTCGGGCGAATCCAGGCTGAGCCTGACATTAAAGTTGCGCTGCGAGAAGATCCAAACCCGCACCAGCCAGACGGCAGCCGCCAGCAGCCCCGCGCCCACCCCGGCAATCCAGGCCGCCCAGGTGGCGCGCTCGATCCGCCGGGCGCGCAGATCCTTCCAGGCCTGACCGCCGGCTAAAACGATCAGGAACAGGGCCAACAGGACCGCCGCCAGGTAATGCGACAGCAGGATCCCGGCGGTGAGCAGCGCCAGGAAGGCTGTCTGGATCCAGCGGCACGGATTGGTGAGCCCCCCGCAGCCCGGACGGGTCAGATCGATGGCCTGTGCCATGGCCAGCGGCAGCAGGATCAGCCCGGTCAGCAGGGTGTAGCGTCCCCAGGTCAGGTAATAGGCCGGCATATGGGAAACGAACCCCACGATTAGCGCGGCTCCGGCCGCGCGGGGGATATCGCCCCACACGCTCTTCCCCAGCCGGTACACCGAAAGAGATACCACCGCGTTGAGCACCTGTCCAAAAATCAGCGTGGCCTGGTCCGGGCTGAGCCGCGAGAGCGCCGTATATACCGCCGCCAGCGCGTGGTAGCCAATATGATAATAGAGCGGGACCGGCAGCTCCGGTCCCAGGGTAGCCGGCAGTCCCCCCTGGTCGATAAAAATACGCACCAGCAGCACGTGATGGACCGAGTCCACCCAGGCAGGCAGCGCCAGGTCGCGCGCCTGGTACATGCGCCAGGCCACCAGCAGAAAAAACAACAGTCCCGCCAGGCCGCAGCCGAACCAGACCTGGATCGGCACGTTCGGCCGGCGGTAATGCCGACTGCCTGCCAGGGTTTGCCGGTAAACATGGCCCGCAGCGGCAAACCCGGCCAGCAGCAGATAGATTGCCGCCAGTCCCCAGCCGGGCAGGCGGATATGCAGGATAAAGGTCAGCAGCGCCCCCACTGCCGCAAAGGATACCCCTATCCCAACGGCATCCGCCACCTGCTCGAGCGGGTCGCGCCCTGGCAGCGGGAACCAGGCCTGCCAGGCCAACCCTGGCACGATCAGGACGATCCCGGCGGCGATCAGGATCCAGATGGATTGGAGGATTTCGAGGAGCATGAGGGCAGGCTGGGCACCATTTCAGGTTTTTATGGAACCCCTGTATTCTGTCTTAAAAGGCCGTTTTTGGCAATCCTTATGCGGGAGCAAATTAGAGGATCAACCCTTGACAAGCAACCAGGAATTTGTTACCATATGACTATATTGCATATACAGTCATATAGAAGAGGATTATGCCAAGAGGATTTTCGGAACGAGAAAAAGTACTGATCCGCGCGCGGCTGCTGGAAAACGGACGCAAAGCCTTTACCGCCTATGGTCTGCGTAAGACCAACATTGAGGATCTCACCCAGGCGATCGGGATCTCCAAGGGCGCATTTTATCTCTTCTATGATTCGAAGGAAGCGCTGTTTATGGACGTGATAGAAGAGGCCGAGCGAAATTTCCGCCAGCAGATTTTGGCTGAAATCGCCCAGCCGGGTGATTCCCCACGGGCGCGCCTCAAGCGTGTTTTCCTGACCGCCTTCTCGCTCTGGAAATCGGCCCCCATGCTCAGGATGGTGACCCGGGCGGAGTATGGGCTGCTGTTGGATAAGATGCCGCCGGAAAAGATCCAGGAACATTTGCAGGGCGATCGTGAGTTTGTCGATGTGCTCATCCGGCGCTGCTCTGAGGCAGGCATCCCTATTGTCGCGAGAGGTGACCAGGTTGCCGGATTGATGAATGCCATTTTCTTCGTCAGCCTGCACGAAGAAGATTTTGGCCCAGATACGTACTCCGGTACGATCGAGCTGCTGCTGGACTTGATTGCCGCTTACTGCGTTGGGGAGACCGCCGCGGGCGTTAGCTTCCCAGGCATAAAAGAAAGAACCATACCATGATTGAAGTCAGGGAGCTGAGTTACACGTATCCAAAGTCGAACCAGCCCGCCTTGCGCGGGCTGAATTTTAGCATCCAGGCAGGTGAAATCTTTGGCTTCCTGGGTCCCAGCGGATCGGGAAAATCGACCACCCAGAAGATCTTGATCGGTCTGCTGGATGGCTTCCAGGGCGCAGTGACGGTGATGGGCCGCCCGGTCAGCGCCTGGAAAAGTGATTACTACGAAAAGATCGGCGTGGCCTTCGAACAGCCCAACCACTTCCTCAAGCTGACCGCGCTGGAAAACCTGCGCTATTTCGGCGCGCTGTACGCGCGCCGCACGCTCGATCCCCTGGAGCTGCTGGGCAGGGTCGGGCTGGAAGAAGACGGCGACCTGCTGGTCGGGCAGTATTCAAAAGGTATGAAGAACCGCCTGACCGTGGCGCGCGCCCTGCTCAACGACCCGGAGATCCTCTTTCTGGATGAACCGACCTCCGGTCTGGACCCGGTCAACGCGCGCAAGATCAAGGAGCTGATCGAGACGCAGAAAGCGGCCGGCAAAACCGTCTTCCTGACCACGCATAATATGGCCGTGGCAGATGAGCTGTGCGACCGGGTGGCCTTCCTGGTGGACGGCCAGATCCGTTTGATCGATACGCCCCACGCCCTCAAGCTGCAGCACGGACAGCGGGTCGTGCGGGTGGAATACCGCAACGGGAGTGGGTTGGAATCCCGCGACTTTAGCCTGGAAGGCATCGGCAGCAACCCGGCTTTCCTGGACCTGCTGCGCAGCCACCCCGTCGAGACTCTCCATACTCAGGAAGCCACCCTGGAAGATATTTTTATCCAGGTCACCGGAAGGAGCCTGTTGTGAACGCTTTGATGACCAGGCGCATACTGTATTCGCTGCGCTGGGAGGTGGTCCTGCAGTTTCGCAACGGGTTCTATTACGCGACCGCTTTCATCCTGGCCTTTTGGGTCGTCCTGTATACCCAGTTTCCACGTCTGGATTTGACCGCTATCCTGCCCGGTCTGCTGATCGGCAACCTGCTCGTTACGACCTTCTACTTCATGGCCGGGCTGGTGATGCTGGAAAAGGGCGAGGGCTCGCTGGAAGCACGCGTGGTCACGCCGCTGCGCAGCGGGGAATATCTGCTGGTCAAAGTACTGGCGCTCTCGGCCCTGGTGTTGATCGAAAACCTGATCATCGCCGCGCTGTTCTCGAGGCTGCACTTTATGCTTCTGCCGGCGGTCCTGGGTTTGCTGTTGGCTGGGGCGCTGTTCAGCCTGACCGGTTTTGTGGCGGTGGTGCGCTACGACACGATCAACGAGTTTTTACTGCCGTCCATGTCGTACATACTTTTCCTGATGATCCCGCTGGCGGATTTCTTTGGCGTGATCCACAGCCCGTTATTCTATCTCCACCCGGTGCAGGCCGCGCTGGTGCTCCTGGAAGGCAGCATCCGCTCGCTAAGCCCGCTGGAATGGATCTACGGCCTGGGGTACAGCTCGGCCGGAGTGGCCGTTCTGTATGGTTTGGCCCGCCGCGCATTCCGCCGGTTTGTGACGGTCTGATAAGGAGGTGGGTCTATGCTGAACATTCTGCGCGCATACCGCGCGCTGGGACCGGTGGATACCCGCAGCGTGCGGCGAGATGCGCTGCTGCGCTGGCTGATCTTTCTACCCTTGTTCATCGTAGTGGTCCTGCGGATTGCCGTCCCGATCGCTACCAGCCTGTTATGGGAGCGCCTGGGCTTTGACCTGCGTCCCTATTACGAGCTGATCGCCAGTTTCCTGTACCTGATCATGCCGCTCCTGGTGGGCATGGTGCTGGGTTTCCTGCTGCTCGACCAGCGCGATGACCACACCCTGACCGCGCTGCAAGTCACCCCGCTCTCGTTGAATGGATACCTGGCCTACCGCATCTCTCTGCCGCTGTTGATCTCATTCGCGACTAACCTGATCATGGTTCCCCTGGCCGGGTTGGGGCAGCTCAACTGGACGGCGCACCTGGCGGCAGCGGTGTGCTCGGCGCCGCTCGCGCCGATCTTTGCACTGTTCAACGCGGCCTTTGCACAGAATAAAGTGCAGGGTTTTGCCGTGATGAAAGCCTCCAGCGTGGTTTCGGTCCCGCCGCTGCTGGCATATTTTATCCCGAGCGGGTGGCAGTGGTTGATTGGATTGATACCGACTTACTGGCCGGTCAAAGTATACTGGCTGCTCCAGGCGGGCAGCGGGCTGGGGTGGCTGGCACTGGCCGCCGGTCTGGTCTACCAGACCCTGCTGATTGCCCTGCTCCTGGCCTGGTTCAACCGCGTCATGCACGCGGGCAAATGAACCTGCTTATGGCTCAATCTCGCTCGACAGTGGTAGTCGCTCTTTCCCGGCTGCATCCCGGACTGTGTTGAGGAGCAGCCTTTTTAGAATTTCGTAGAAGGATATGCCGTACAAATCCAGGATGACCGCTAATGCCATATCCAGCTCCTTGGGGCCAAAGGCCGGGTTACAGTTGGTATCGATAAAAAAATAGCGGCCGGACTGGTCGAGGCGGATATCAAATTTGCCGTAGTCGTACATTTTGGTCACGTCAAAGGCTTTCTTGACGTATTCTTTTAGCAGCGGATCTTCGTATTTTGTATAGTGAAAGGCCGCGCCCTGCTCAGTGAGCCACTGGTCTTCAAAGCTGGTCAATACATATTTGCCCCGCGGTTTGGTAAACACCTTCTCCGCCAGGTATACTTTCTTATTCATGCCTTCCAGAAGGATGGCGGTGATTTCGCGGCCGACGATAAATTCCTCGACCAGCACCGGCTGTTTATAGGTCTGGATGAGATATTTCAAACGGCGTCTCAAATGTTTTTCGTTTTCCGAAACCGCCTCCCGGCTGATTTCAACGGCGCCATGGATCGCGTTCAATTTGGAGATCAATGGAAAGCGCAGCGTGGGGTCAAGGTAATCCGTAGAGGCATGGAAAAGCTGGTAGTGCGGCGCCGGCACACCGTTTTGATGGAGAAGCTTTTTGATCAGAAATTTATTGGTGTCCAGAGACAGCCCTAGAATATCCGCCCCGGTGTAGGGAAGATCGAGCAGCTCTAGAACGCCGGGAATGGCCGAGGATAAGCTTTCATCTCCCTTGACCGAATCGACAAGATTGATCACCAGCTCCGGTCGATCCTGGTAAAGCAGAGCCGGGAGATCCGCGTTCCCGGGGTACAGGAAAACTGTAATCCCCAAGGTTTCCAGGTAATTCGCGATCAGCCGGGCATCCTGGTCGGCATCTTTTTCGGTAATATACTGCTCCTCGGTGGGAAAATATTCTCTCCGAACTTCGCTATAGATGATCCCCACCTTCTGCGGCAGGTCGAATTCAATCCCGTTTTTTTCAGCTCGCGGTCTCTTTAGCATGGGTGGTTCCTTCGAAAATCAGGGTCGATAGTTTTACCGGCACCGGCTCAAGTATACTTGAATTTGATAACCGGCCTGCGGGGTTGGCCCCCGTGAAATGCGATTCCGGGTGAATCATGTGATAATATTTCAGGGATAAAATCACAAAAAGTCGAAACATCTCATGCAGCAATTCCTTAGCACCGAAACCCTGATCATTGAACTTTTGCTCATCGCTTCTCTGGTTGCGATCGTGGTACGCCGCCTGCGCGTGCCGTATACGGTTGCCCTGGTCGTTGTCGGTCTATTGCTGACCGCCCAATCTCCGCTGCAGCTCGAATTAACCCCGGAGCTGATCCTGGCTTTATTTGTTCCACCGCTGGTCTTTGAAGCAGCCTTCCATTTGAGCTTTCGGGAGCTGCAGCGCAAGCTTCCGGTCATCCTCATCTTAGCTGTACCCGGGGTCATCCTGACCACCCTGATTGTGGGTGGGATCCTGGTTGTCGGTGCCGGTTTAAATTTACCGGCTGCCCTGGTGTTTGGATCCCTGATTGCCGCGACCGATCCGGTGGCTGTGGTTGCGCTCTTCCGCATCCTGGGGGTGCCGAAAGAGCTGTCCGTCCTTGTCGAAGGAGAGAGCCTGCTCAATGATGGGACTGCCCTGGTGCTGTTCAACCTGATGCTGGCCGTCGCGCTGACCGGCCAATTTCACATTGTGCAGAGCATCGCGGATTTCACCCGGGTTTCGATTGGGGGGATCGCCGTCGGTCTGATTCTGGGGTGGGTGACTTCGCGGGTCATCAACCGGATCGATGAGTACCTGATCGAGACGACTTTGACCACCGTCCTGGCTTTCGGATCCTATTTGATCGCGGACCAGCTGCACTTTAGCGGCGTACTCGCAGTGGTGGCCGCCGGTCTGGTATGCGGCAACCTGGGCCCGCAGGGCATGAGCCCCACCACCCGGATCGTCCTGTTCAACTTTTGGGAATATATTGCTTTCCTGGCAAATTCATTGGTCTTCTTGCTGATCGGCCTCAAGGTCGATCTGCCGGCTTTGATCGGCGCCTGGCAGCCAATCCTTTGGGCGATTGGCGCGGTCAGCGTGGCGCGCATTATTGTAGTCTACGGCCTGGGCTCGATTGCCAACCGGCTGGGAGAGCCGGTCTCGATGCGTTGGAGACACGTGCTGTCTTGGGGTGGGCTGCGCGGGGCGCTCAGCCTGGCTTTAGCGCTCAGTCTACCGGCAGCTTTCGGGCCGGATCGCCAGCTCTTCTTAACCATGGCTTTCGGGGTCGTTTTGTTCACCCTGCTGGTCCAGGCAACCACCATGCGGCCGCTTTTGGCCAGGCTGGGAATTTTCACCCGCAACCCGGCACAGATCGAATACGAGATGCGCCAGGCCGAATTGACAGCTTCCAGGGCGGCAGAGGCTCACCTGGAGCGGCGTTATCGCGAAGGGTTGATCTCCGCCCATGCCTGGGAAGTGCTCAAAGCAAAACTACAAGAGCAGAACTCGCAGTTGGCACAGGCCGTGCGGGCGATCGTGAAATCGGAGCCAACCTTGGAGATGGAAGAGTTAGAAATCGCCCGGCGGGAAATCCTGCGGGCGAAGCGCAGTGCGTATCTTGGCTTGCGCCGGGACGGGGTAATTTCGGAGGAGGCCTTCAGTCTTTTGTCTGCTCAGGTGGACAGCAACCTCGAAGAAGAATCCATCGGTTTATTTCACCTCCCCGAGGATCCTGAGCAAGACCCGGAAGGTATCGATATCAGTAAATTGGTTGAGCTGCGCGAATTATTTATTGAACCTGGCTCGCGCAGCGAAGGACACCGGGTCCGCCATATTCCCTGGCCTGAGGACTTCGTCATCGCCAGTTTGACACGCGGCCAGTCCACAATTGTGCCGCGCGGGAATACCATCCTGAAGGCCGGCGACAAACTGACCGTCGCGGCGAACCAGGAGTCATTCCGTGAGGCGCGTGGATTGTGCCATACAATCAACTGAATTCCACAGCGGCCTTTTCAGAAATCCCCGCCAGCCGTTCGCTTTCACGCCACAACCTCTGCCGCGTCTCCCGATGATAAGAATTCGGTTCGAACGTACCGGATGGTTATTTTCGTCCCAATAACCGCCGCTAACTTCCTGTACAGATGGGTCATCAGCGAGGTAAACAATTATCTTGCTCTACGCGAGAATTTGGTATAAAATAATTTTACACTGAAACGTTTCAGTATGCAGGCGCCTACAACCATGACCATAACGATCCGTGATATCGCCAGACAGCTTGACCTTTCCATCGGGGCCGTTTCCCGCGCCCTGGATGGATATCCGGATATCTCGGTGGAAACCCGCCAAAGGGTCGTGGAAATGGCGCGCCAGATGGGCTATGTGCCCAACCGCGCAGCTCGCCAGCTGCGCAAACAGAAGACCGATACTATCGGTTACATCATGCCGGTTGAATCCCCGCGTTTCGCGGACTCCTTTTTCTCGGAGTTCATCGAAGGATTGGGGGATGAAGCTTCAGTCCAAAAATATGATCTGCTTATTTCCACGGCTCCCCCTGGCCAGGACCAGGAGAAATTGATTTACCAACAGTGGGTCCAGGGGCATAAAGTGGATGGCTTGATCCTGGACCGTATGTTCATGAGCGACTGGCGCGTCCAATTCCTGATCTCGCAGAAGATGCCCTTCACTTCTTTGGAGACATCTGATGAAGGAAGCGATACCCCGCGGATTGAGGTGGACAGCCGGTCCGGGTTTGTGGAGCTGGTCGAGCATGTCTTCGAGCGGGGATTCCGCAGGGTCGCTTATATCGGGGGACCGGAAACCCTGAGGATCCAGCATGACCGGCTGCGAGGGTATCGGGACGGCTTGCAGAAACTTGGTCTCCTTTTTGATTCGGCTCTGGTTTCAGCTGGGGACATGACCAGCGCTGGGGGGTATAACAGCTCAAAGCGGCTGATCTCCATCCCCGATCCACCTGATGCCATTCTATGTATCAATGATGAGACCGCATTGGGTGTGCTGAGAGCTGCGAATGAATTGGGCATGAGGGTAGGAAAAGACCTGGCAGTGGCAGGGTTCGATGGGGTTAGGGATGCAAAATACAGCAATCCACCACTCACAACCGTGGATCAGCCGGTTTATGACATCGCCAGGCAGCTTGTCCGAATGCTTGTGGACGAAATCAGGGGCACCCATTTGCTGGAACGCCGGGTTGTCCTGCCGCCAAGACTGCTCATCCGAGAGTCCACCGGCGGATAACTTCTCCTTTGATCCAACAAACAATTTTAGATCGATCCGATCTTGCCCGCTGGTTCTCGTTTTGAGGGGGCAGATCGCAGCTCGGTTTTTCTGAGGGAGCTCACATGAAAACAATCGTCGCGGGTGCATTGGGAGAATGCGTTCATGTGGCAGGCGTGCTGAACTTTCTACGCCTGGCAGAACTGGCCGGTTGGCGGACCGTTTTCCTGGGACCCGCCGTTTCTATCGAAGAGATCCTCAAGTCTGCCCACCTGGAAAAAGCGGATCTGGTTGGGGTATCGTACCGGCTGACCCCCGAAACCGGCGAGCGGTTGTTGGGCGATTTCGCCGAAGCAGCCGATCCCCTTCGCTCTGCCGGGGTGCGCTTTGTGTTTGGGGGGACGCCCCCGGTTGCCGAGCGGGCTGTGAAACTGGGCTTTTTCGAGCAGGTTTTCGACGGCAGGCAAACTCAGGATGAGGCGCTTGCGTTCCTAAAAGGCCAGCCGATTATCCAGGACCGCCCGCATACCTATCCCCAAACGATGGTGGAGAGGATCCAATGGAAATCGCCTCTTCCGCTGATCCGCCACCATTTCGGCCTGCCCACCATAAAAGCAACCCTGGAAGGGATCCAGGAGATTGCCGGGGCCAAAATCCTGGACGTGATCTCCCTGGGGATTGACCAGGACGCCCAGGAAAATTTTTTCCACCCCGAGCGGCAGGATGCGCGCCGCATGGGGGCCGGGGGTGTGCCGGTCCGCAGCCCAGAAGGCTACCGGCAGTTATACGGGGCCAGCCGCTGTGGGAACTATCCGCTGATGCGCACCTACTCGGGTTGCGATGATTTCATCCCCCTTGCGGAAGTCTACATGCAGACCATCCATAATGCCTGGTGCGCTGTCCCGCTCTTCTGGTTCAATGAGATGGACGGTCGCGGCCCATGGGAGTTAGCCGGTTCCATCAAGGAACACCAAAAACTCATGCAGTGGTACGGGGAAAGAGACGTTCCGGTTGAGCTTAACGAACCACATCACTGGGGGATGCGGGATGCTCCGGATGTGATCTCGGTCGTCGCGGCCTATCTCTCCGCCTACAATGCCCGGGCTTTCGGAGTCCGCGATTACATCGCCCAGCTCATGTTCGACAGCCCGCCTGGGTTGTCCGACGCGATGGACCTGGCCAAAATGCAGGCGGTCCTTGAGATGATCGCGCCGCTTTCCGGGCCGGATTTCCGCATCTGGCGGCAAACCAGAACCGGGCTGCTCAGTTACCCACTCAATCTGCCGGCAGCCCGGGCGCACCTGGCAGCCAGCATTTATCTTCAGATGGCATTGAAGCCGCATATCATCCACGTGGTGGCTCATGTAGAAGCCGACCATGCCGCGACCGCCGCCGATATTATCGAGGCGTGTCAAATGGCGCACGAGGTGATTGGAAGCTCCATTTCCGGGCAGCCGGATTTCAGTTTGGACCCCCGCGTCCGGGAGAGGAAAGAAGAGCTCATCCATGAAGCAGAAATCACGTTGAAGGCCATCTCTAATCTCGCGCCGGACCGCATCCAGTTTCCGCTTTCCAACCCCATCGTCCTGGCAAAGGCGGTTACAACCGGCATCCTGGACGCACCGCAGTTGAAGAACAACCAATTCGCGCGGGGGGAAATTAACACCCGGATCGTCCGCGGGGCGTGCCAGGTGGTGGATGCGTCCGGGCTGCCCATCCGCGAACGCGATCGCCTGGCTCAATTTTTATAGGAGAGGAGCGGACACAATGAAGAACCAGTCCATTCAAAAAATTCTAGGAGGCAGCTTTGCATATGATATTTTGTGTTTTAGATGATCCCAATCACCTGGATCCTGTTTTAGAAGCCTGGCATGCACTCGGGATTGGGGGTGTGACCATCGCGGAAACGACCGGGCTGCGCAGGAAACGCCAGCAGTTTATCCCCATGCGCTATGTTTTTGGCACCCAGGAGCCTGTCAAAGGAAATGTCAGCCTGTGGGCGATTGTTGAAGATGAGAGCATGATCCGGCGCTGTCTCGAAGGAGTGGAGCGTGTCGTCGGAGACCTGGATGCCCCCAACACGGGTGTATTTGCTGCCTGGCCCTTGAGCTTCACCAAAGGGGCCGATGGGGTACAGCCGCACAGAGGAGAGAGCGGATGATCTGGGTCGAGTTTTTTGCCAGCGCCGCGGTCATCGTCTTCGCGGCCACCCAACTGGCAAAATATGGAGATGTGATCGCCGTCCGTACCCGTCTGGGAGGGATGTTCATCGGGCTCGTCCTTCTGGCCGGAGCAACCTCCCTTCCCGAGGTGCTCACCACGATCAACGCTATCGGGCAGGGCGTGCCCAACCTGGCAGCAGGAAACTTATTGGGCAGCAACATGTTCAACATGTTTATGCTGGCCATCCTGGATCTTGCGGCCAGAAACCAGCGTATTCTGCGCAAATCTGCCCTGAAACATGCGCTTTCTGGCAGCCTGGCCATCTTCCTGATCGGGCTGGTGGTTTTCTTTATTCTGGCAGACATCGACATCCAGGTAGGTTGGGTGGGGTTAGACAGCTTGCTGCTGATGGTGGCTTACGTGATCGCCGCCCGCCTGCTTCAGCAAAACTCTGCCGCGATAGCTCTAGCCGAGGAAATCGAGCTGCCCGCGAATTTTCCTTCTCTGCTCAAAGGGGTGCTTGGGTTTCTGGCCGCATCCCTGGGGCTGGTTCTCATTACGCCCACCCTGGTACGCAGCAGCACCGGGATCGCCGAGCTGACCGGCCTGGGAACTACCTTTGTCGGCACCTCGCTTGTGGCCATCGTCACCTCCTTGCCCGAGATGGTGACCACCCTGGCCGCTCTGAAAATTGGCGCCGACGACATGGCCATTGGGAACTTGTTCGGCAGCAACCTGTTCAATATGTTCGCCCTTGGATTTGCCGATTTATTCTATACCCAGGGTCGTTTTCTGAGCGTGATCGATCCATCCTTTCTGGTGATTGGGATGCTGGGCCTTTTGATGACCGGGATGGGGCTGATCGGCAACCTCGCCCGCCTGGAGAGGCGCATCTTCTTTATCGAGCTGGATGCCCTGGCCCTGATGCTCACCTACCTGGGTGGGATGTGGTTTCTATTTTCAAAGGGGATCTCTCCCTGAAAGGATCTTGTATGCAAATCAAAGAATACATGAAACACCAGGTCTATACGGCCGATCCGGATGCCAACCTGCTGAAGGCTGCGCAGTTGTTGGTCCAACACAATATCGGCACCCTCCCGGTTGTCGATCAAGACCGGCGCCTGGTTGGGCTGCTACCCATGCGCAAGATCCTTGCCCTGGTGATGCCGGATTTTGTCAACCTGTTAGAAAATTTTAGTTTTTTACACGATTTTGGGGCGGTGGAGAACCGGCGGATCCCCGAGGATAAATTATCGCTCTCTGTAAAAGAAATTATGGACCCGCCGGTCTCGGTGGATGAAACCAGCGGTCTCCTGCGCACAGCCGCCATGCTCAACCAGTTAAACCTGATGGAAATTCCCGTGGTCGATAAAGACCACCGGCTGATCGGGATTGTATCCAGAGTGGATATTGGAACGGCTCTATTGAGACTCTGGGGAGTCATTTCTGAGGAATAATTCGATGGTATGGGCACAAATCATTTCAGGGGTCATCTTTATCGGCAGCCTGGCGCTCATCTTCACCGAGAAGCTGAACCGGACAATCGTAGCCATGCTGGGAGCCTCGATCATGCTGGTGGTCGGGATGGCCCTGGGTTTCTATTCAGAGCAGCAGGCGCTCGATGCCATCGACCTGAAAACCATCGGGCTGCTGCTCGGGATGATGACCCTTGTGGCTCTATTGGAGCCTACCGGTTTCTTTGAATTCCTGGCGCTGTGGGCCGGTAGGATTTCCAAGGGAAACCTGGTACGTTTGCTGTTCCTCCTGGGAACCATCACAACAGTTTTGTCGATGTTCCTGGACAACGTTACCACCGTCGTCCTGGTCGCACCGATTACTATTCTGATCTGTGAGATCCTGGGGATCACGGCAACTCCTTTTCTGATCAGCGAGGCTCTCTTATCCAATATTGGGGGCGCGGCAACCCTGGTTGGGGATCCGCCCAATGTGCTGATCGGGTCTGAAGCGGGTCTTTCCTTCAACGATTTCCTGGTCAATTCTTTCCCGATTGTCGTCTGTTGTTGGGTCGTTTCCCTGGTCTTGATCCGCTTCCTGTTCAAAAATGAGCTTTCTCAAACCTCGGTGGATGCCGAGGCTCTCGAACAGATCCAACCCGCCGAGGCATTAAAAGATAGGTCTGTATTACGCCGGGTGTTGGGCGTCCTCGGCCTGGCCATCTTGCTTTTTTTCTTGCAGGAAATCCTTCACGTCAGTTCCGCAGTGATCGCCACAGGCGCCGCTGCGGTTGGTCTGACGATCGTCCGCCCAGACCTCCCGGACACACTGAAGCGGATTGACTGGTCGGTGCTGCTGTTCTTTGCTGCCCTGTTTGTGATGGTAGGCGGGCTCGAAGCGTCCGGGCTGTTGGGCGGTATTTCCTCTGCCCTTGGGCATTTGCGCGGATTTCCAATCGTGCTCTTCGGTGTCATCCTGATCTGGATAACGGCCATCCTTTCGGCGGTTGTCGACAACGTTCCCATTACGATCGCGATGATCCCGGTCATTCAAGGATTATCGGAAACGGGGCTGGACGTTTCCCCCCTATGGTGGGCCCTGGTATTCGGGGCGGGTTTTGGTGGGAACGCGACCATCATTGGCTCCACCGCCAATATCGTCGTCACCTCGGTCTCCGAGAAAACCCACAGTCCAATTACCTCCGCCATGTGGAGCAAGAAAGGGTTACCTGTGATGGTTGTCTCCTGTCTGATCGCCAGTGTTCTATATGCGATCATGTTCTCATAACCTTAGAGGGATCAAATCAGAAAACCCGGTGGTTTGGAAAAATTAGCGATGATGAGAGGATAGAGAATGGATATTTCATCACCCGTCAGACTGGTCCCCAACGTGGGTATGCAGAAAAGGTTGGTGATCTTTACAAAAGAACAGGGAGGAGAGGCGCACTGCCAGGTAAACAACCATGAGCTTCCCAATCGGGTTGTGTTTGACTGGCTGGATGCCGTTCTTCCGCAAGGGAGGTAAGAATTTTTATGAAAGCCCCGCAAAAACACCCAGAACGATCCCGGCTTCCTACCAGCCGGGCCAGACAATTATTTCGAGCGTTTCAGGAGTTTGCGCAGCTCGAAGCCGCGGGTGGGATTGTATTGATTGCCGCGACGGTTGCAGCGCTTGTTTGGGCGAATTCCCCCTGGGCTGATCTTTACACGGAGTTGTGGCACACGCCGGTACAGGTCGGGTTTGGTGAATTTACCCTCGTTCATGACCTGCACTGGTGGATCAACGAAGGCTTGATGGTGCTTTTCTTCCTCGTTGTTGGGCTTGAGATCAAACGCGAGATCATCGTTGGCGAGCTCTCGTCAATCCGGAAAGCGACTCTGCCGGTTTTTGCAGCTATAGGGGGGATGATTATTCCGGCGCTGATATACATCCTGATTAATCGGGAGGGACCTGGTATGCGCGGGTGGGGTGTGCCCATGGCAACCGACATCGCCTTTGCCCTGGGTGTCATGGCCTTACTCGGATCACGGGTGCCAATCAGCCTCAAGATTTTTCTGACTGCCCTGGCGATTGTCGATGATATTGGCGCGGTTCTGGTGATCGCGATTTTCTATACCGGTGAAATCTCACCCTACTTCCTGGCTTTAGCTGTGGCATTCTGGGTGCTGCTGGTCATCGCTAATGTCCTGGGGGTGCGAAGCTCGATTATCTACGCCTTGCTGGGGATTGGGCTGTGGATCTCATTTTTGGGGTCCGGTTTGCATGCTACCCTGGCCGGGGTGATTCTGGCGTTCATGATACCCGCAGCCGGGGTCATTCGCTCACAAGAATTTTTGAGACACACCAGGATCTACCTGGATGAATTCGAACATGCGGGCGAAACCGACAAGCGCTTGCTGAATACCCAGCAGCAAGAGGCGCTGCTGGCAATCGAGGAAACTGCGGAGCAGGTGCAAACGCCGCTCCAGCGCATGGAACACAGCCTTCATCCCTGGGTCACCTTCTTGATCATGCCTCTCTTTGCCCTTTCGAATGCCGGGGTGGAATTGGGAACCGGTTTCTTCTCGCTCCTGGTAGACCGGATCAGCCTCGGGATCATTGCCGGGTTGGTTATCGGCAAACAAATTGGGATCACTTTAGCGGCCTGGATTGCTGTAAAGACAGGTCTGGCCGATCTACCCGAGGGGGTAAGTTGGACGCAGATCTATGGAAGCGGATGGTTGGCCGGGATTGGTTTTACCATGTCCTTATTCATTTCGAGCCTGGCTTTTGGAAATGAACCAGGCCTTGATAATGCAAAGATTGGGATTTTGGCTGCCTCGATCACAGCGGGGTTGATGGGGTACTTGATACTCAGGTTTCGCTCCTCGCCGCAGGAGAACAAGAACATGGAATAAGGGGCATTCATGAAAGATGTCTCGCAGATCAATTCCTCATAAACGATTCAACTCGTAATACAGCAGCCGCTGCGCCCTTTGGGCAGCCTGGATGGAGCCGCTCAAGCGGAACATCAGCCGGTAAAACCAGCCCAGCCGCTCGATATCGGGGGACTGGCTGAAGAACCATTCTTCTTTGAGCCGAATACCCTGCGCCCAACCCTCGATCTCGCGCGGATCGTCGATTCCCCAATGGATGGCCGCGCCGGTCTTCTGGAGCGAGGGGTGAGCCCGGATGCGGTCTGCGGTCAGCCTGCTGAAAGCGTCAAAGACCAGGTGGCAGCCGGGAAATTTATCGCGCAGGCAGAGGATCAGGTCGCGCACGTCGCTTTCGTGCAGGTACATCAACAGGCCTTCGGCCACCACAAAAACCGGCCGTCCCTGCGTGGAAACCTGCTCCACCCAGTCCAGGTCGGTGACCGAGGAAGCGATCATGCGGTAAGTGTCCGATTCGGGGTAGAACTTCCGGCGCAGTTCGATCACGTCCGGCATGTCCAGATCGAACCACAGCGTTTCCGCGCGTGGGACGCGCAGACAGCGGCTGTCCAGCCCGCAGCCCAGGTGCAGGATCAGCGCATCGGGATGGGCGGCGATAAACTCGCTGGTATAAGCATCCAGCTGTTTGGCCCGGATGCGGAGCGTGACCGCGGTCTTCTGGGGGATTTTGAGACTGGAAAAATCATACTCGACCCCATCCAGGATCTGGCGGGCCTTTGGATCGTTTAAGACCGGATTATCCTGGGCTTTGGCGTACAGTGGGATGAGCAGGGTTTCCTGTTCTTTGGTGAGCAAAATTTTTTCTTTTGGGTTCATCACGACTCCGTTTCTAGGCTGTTTTATGGGCCCAATCGAACTGCGTCTGGGCTGTCAGGGCCAGGCGCCGGATTATCTCCCTACCCGCATCCAGGTTCCCGCCGCCCGCGGGTGTCAGCGTCCGGTCGATCATGGTCGCGACAGTATCCAGGATATCCTCAAAAGCAGCCATATCCCCCCTGTCTTTATCGCTTTCGACCGTTATCAGACCCACAGACAGGGCATTCATGATATGGGCAAACGCCAGCGGCTGGATATCCTCGCGGACCGCCCCTTGCTCTTGTAACTCCTGGATCAGCATCGCCCATAATGAATTCGCCTGGATCGACTCGAACAGGTTGCCGCTTTTGCGCAGGTAATTACCAAATACGCGCCGGTCCTGTTTCAGCATAGCCGAAATAAATGGGGTCCGGTTCACGGCAGACAGCGCACCGCGAAAGACCCCCGCGATCGTTCCCCCGGCCGGATCGGTCTCAAATACTTCCCACCAGGTCCGCAAATATTTTTGCACTTCGCGATACAGTAAGGCCTCGAAAAGATTGTCCTTGCTGTCAAAGTGGAGATATACGATCGCCCGGGTTACACCGGCCTCTTCCGCGATGTCGCTCATCGAGGTTTTGTCGTATCCATAGCGGACGATCAACTCTGCCGCGGCGTCCAGGATATGCTGTTCCCGTTCTTCGTAATCTGGTTTTAGGGTATTCAAGCAGGCTCCACAAATATACAAATTTACAATATTTGTATATTTGTATATTCTATCCATGCAAGGAGAGCCTGTCAAGGATACACCGGCTGTTTATGTTGAACAAACTGTTAGCCTACCCTGCGACCGGAGGGAGAAGGGTTTGTTCCCCGGCTAGCACAGAATAGAGTCGGTCTAAGATGATTCAATGAGGCTGCGTATTATCCATTGGTTTTCGCTATAATCAAATTGGGAGGGATAACTATGATTACAGCGGAAAAGGTTCCAACAGCTACAAACCAGCGTACCTGGGTCACCCCATCCGTGATCGCCATCTTGCTGATACTGCGCCTGGTGGTTTTGGGTCTGGTAAGCTGGCTGATCAAAACCCGCCCTGAGTGGCTGGGCGCTTTGTTCGAAATCAGCACATACCTGCTGACCCTGTTCCTGATCTGGTGGGAGCGCGACCGGTTGAGCGAATTTCATATTGGCTGGCTGGCCGTTGGGATCATAATTACCTGCAAACCACTCGAAACGCTCATCCTGCGCCTGTGGCGGATCCAGAATACTGGCCTGACCTTCCCCGGTCTGCCCGCGCTGATTATCTGGGCAGCGGCGGGGATTCTGCTGGTGATGCTCTTCATTAACCGGCCAGCGCTGCGCAAAATAGACAAGACAGAGGGACGTTGGTTCCTAACCGGCCTGATCGCCGGGATCCTGACTTCAATCGCCCTGGCCTTTCCCGTAGCGGCACAGTTGATGATGGAAGGCGCGCCAATCCAGCCTCACCCCTCTTTGCTGGGATATATCATCCTCCCGTTTGCATCAAATTTCCTCTACCAGCTCGGCTACGCGGCGGTTTCGGAAGAGCCGCTCTTTCGCGGTTTCTTGTGGGGCTATCTGCGCCGGGTTGGCTGGCAAGACCGGTGGATCCTTCTGTTCCAGGCCGCTCTATTTATGCTCAGCCATATCTACTACGTCGACCAGCTCCCCTATTCGTTCTGGATCATTGTTCCCTTTGGAGCACTTGTGATGGGCTGGCTGGCCTGGCGCTCGCGCTCGATTGCCACCAGCATGGCAGCCCACGCAGCCATGAACACGCTGGGCTACCGCTTAGGGGCGGTAGCAGCTTACTGGTTCTTCCGGTAGGACAGCGATTTGCGCTCTTTACGGGTAGGGTGGGGTCACTCCCGTACTGGGCGTGTTAGTCGGCTGCGGCACGGGGGTATCGGGCGGCGGGTAGGAAACCGGTGTGTTGGTGGGCGGAATGGGGGTTGGCGTGCGGGTCGGGGGCTCAGAGGTGGGCGTGCGAGTAGGCGGTTCTGAGGTGGATGTGCGCGTCGGTGGGACCGGGGTGTAGGTATGCGTGGCATGGGGAGTTGAGGTAACATTCCCACCCGGGGTAAGGGTTGGGATGCGGGTGGGTATCCGGGTGGGTGTGCGCGTGGGGAGTACGACCGAGGTACCTGCCGCAAAAGTTGGGGTCGGCGAGGGGGTATGGATTTCCGTAGATGTTCGCGAAGGCGTCGGGCTGGCGGCGGGCTGCGTGACCGTCGCCGGGACCGGGGTGGCCGTTGCAGCCGCCTGAGGAGTGTGCGCGGCCGGCGAGGTTGGCTGCCCGGGTTGCGTCGGGCGCGGGTAGGGGGTCACAGTGGGGACAGGTGTCTGTAAGTTGACCACCATGCTCTGGACGCGTTCTGGGACCTGGCTGGCCGAAACAGCGATCTCATCGCGGATGGCCTCTTCGACCAGGGCAACCTCGACTGCAGGGACTACCAGAGCCCGTTCATCCGCCCGGTAGTCCGCGTTCAACACCGAATGCAGGTTGGCCGGCAGGTAGCGCGGCCCGGAAGACTGGCCCGACCCAGGCAGCACCCAAAGAAAGCTGACGCAAAACAGGCACAACAGGCTGACCACCAGGATCAGCCCGACCCAGTAGGCCCAACCGCGCCGGTCGCCGGTATCCCCACTGCGTCTCATCAGAACCGCTCCCGCAGCGCCGCAATGCGCGCTTCTTCGCTGGTTTTCCCATTCGAGCCGGCCCCGGCTGTCTGCAGCCGGTAGACCAGCAGTTGTTCGGCCTTTCCTTTCACCAGGTGCATGCCCATCGGCTCCAGCGAAAAATCCTGCCGCTTTTCGCCCAGGGCCGAGAATGTCGATTGGCTGATCAACGCTCCGCTGGTGGAGAACAGGTTGCGGGTCAGCGATTCAAGCCGCTGGGTGGTGTTGACCGTATCGCCGATAATGGTGTAATGCAGGCGGTCCGACGTTCCCAGCCCGCCGGCCGTCACCACCCCAGTATTCAAACCGATCCCGGTAGCCAGCAGCGGTTCGCCCCTTTCCACGCGGCGCACGTTCAACTGCTCGATTGCTGCCAGCATCTCAACGGCCGCCTTGCAGGCGTAGTACGCGCTCTGCTTGGGGCTGAGCAGCTTGGGCAGGATGCCAAAGAAAGCCAGCATGGCGTCCCCGTCGAATTTGTTGACCACGCCGTTGTTGTTGGTGATAATCGGCACCAGGTCGCTAAAATACTCGTTCAGCCAGTTGAAGACCGTAGCCGGATCGGATTTTTCCGAAAGAGAAGTAAACCCGCGGATATCCGTCATCAAGACCGTGGCGATCGCTTCCTGGCCTTCCAGGCGCACGTTCCCCGAGGTAAAGGTCTGGCGGAGCTGTTCGCGCACTTCAGGAGAGACGGTACGACCCAACAGGTCGCGGTAGATCGACCCTTCCTGTAGCCCGGCAACCATGGAGTTGAAGGAATGCGCCAGGACGGCCACTTCATCGTCGCCGCTCGGCTCAACCTTGACTTCCAGGTTGCCTTGCGCCACCTGGGTGGAAGCGCGTACCACGCGCAGCAGCGGCCGGGTGATCTGGTTGGCGAGCAGCACTCCGACCACGATGACCAGCAAAAAGGCAATGCTGACCAGCAGGAATATCTGCGTGCGGGTTACCTGGCTGGTACGGAAGAGGAACTGGCGCGCCAGGGAGACTCCCAGAATGCCAATATCCTGCCCGCTGCGCGCTTCCCACGGGCCGAGGATCTCGCTGTACTCATTGCTCCCCACAGTGAGCAGGCGGGTCAGCGAGACCACATCTTGACCGCCCAATATATTGTTGATCTGGTCTGCGGGCAGCCGTATGAGGTCGGCCTCGGGGGAGAGCAGGGTTGTGGCCAGCGGCTGGCCGTTATAATCGTACAGGCTGACATTCGCCAGGGTGTCTTCGTGCATCTGGCGCACCAGGGTCGGCAGGCTTTTGCCCACCAGCACCACCCCGACCAGCGCCCCGCTTTCGTCCAGGATCGGCCCGCTCACGTAGAAATAATTACCCCACGGGCTGTTGGCCATCCCGGCGCTCTTATCCAGCCCGTTGTCGCTGCGGCCGTCCAGCACATACTGGACGAAATCCCATTCCTGATAAACATTTTCGCCGCGGGATGCGGAATAATCTTCCCGGTTTCCACCCGCCACATGGCGCATGGCCAGCAGGCTGACCCCCTGGGTATCCAGGATCTCGATCGCTTCATCTCCACTGTTGACCGCCAGCGGCAGGACCGCACCGCGCAGCCCCTCCGCGTCTCCACCGCGCACCAACCCGGCTACTCCCTGGGTATTGGCGACCAGGCGCAGGGTCTTGAGCAGCCCATCTTCCGCCTGGACCATCCAGTCGGCGCTTTGCTTGCCGGTTTCTACCAGCTGGCCGTTGAAACGGTCCTCGATCGATTGCATCACCACCTGGCTGACCAGGTAAGCCCCGGCCAGGGCGAACATCAGGGCCAGGGCGACATAGGGGATGGTAATCTTGATCCGGACCGGAAAGCGCACCCTGGGCTGATTTTCGCGGGTGAACTGCTTCTTTTTGACCGGGCGGGTATCCTGGTCCAGCCGCTTCAGGGCAGATTCGATCCACTGGTTGGTAAATGGTTGGCGCAAAAATACCTGCGCCCCTTGTTCCTTGGCCAGTAATTCACGCTGGAAATCAGGATATTTATTGGTGACTATAATCTTGACACGGGGAGTATCGTGGTGGAGCTGGCGCAGCAAGGCCAGCCAACCATTCCCGGGCATGTGCAGGTCGACCAGCACCACATCTGGATGGTGTTCTTCCACCAGCTCGAAAGCGTTCTCCGCCTCAGCTGACTGCCAGACCTGGTCGCCCCGCTCGGCGAAGAATCGCGAGAATACCTGGGAAACGGTTCGGTCAGATTGGACGAGGAGAACTTTCAGTGGCATCGATGCGGCTCAGAGGAGAAGGACAGGCTGTTTGATTATTAATAGCTTCGGCAAATCCCGGCGACTCTTTAGGGATTCGGTGCAAACATCTTGCCAACCGCGGCTTTAGCAAAACCCTCCCGCCGGGTAGGCGCACGTCTTGACAATTCTTTATAACACGAGTCAGGTCCGATTTCCCCTTACAATCCTGCAAGGCGGGCAGGGGGAACCAAGACACCCGGAGTTTCCACGGCCCCAGACACCGGGTGTTTTCGAAAGCACCCGGTGTCTGGTATGGTGACTATTCTCAAGATCCCTGGGGTTTACAAACCCCAGGGTCTGGCTCAACGCTATTTGGTGAACTTGAATAATGCGATGTGTTCGGTGCCGTCGTTCAGTTTGAGGATAAGCTTGCGGCAGGTGTTCGCCCAGCCTTTTTCGGTTTTCCAGACGTAGGTATACTGCCCCGTTGCCGGGTCGTACTGCAGTCCACTCGACCCGCCGGTCAGCGTCTCTTCGATATCGTCAAGCGGCGCAGATGTGGTGCAAGCAATCTTCTCAGATTTTGGATAACCAGGGGCGAAGATATTCAATCCGCGGTCGCCGCCCAGGCTGAACTTGATCGGGATCAACCGGCCAGAATTTACGCTGTTCAAGACGGGCGGATTGTCTACCGGGGCAAAGAAGCCGCTGAACAGGTACAGGATGTTCACTGTAGTGGATGCCACGGCGCTCAGCCCGCCCGGATCGGTCGCCTGGACCCGGATCGTACGGGTAGCGGGGGCGCTGTTGACCGGCGCTGAGAAGGATACGCTCTGCCCGGGGGTCTCGAAGCTACTGTTGTTATCCAGGTCCCAGGCATAGGTCAAAGCCCCGCCTTCGAAGTCGCTCCCCAAAGCTGTCACCAGCACCGAGCTGCCCTCTACCACGCTGTACGGCCCACCTGCCGAAACCGTGGGCGGGTCGTTGATGGTCAGGCGGGTAACCTGCGGCTCGTGGTCGCTGGCCTGCGCGGAAAACTCCGAGTTTACATGTACTACGTCGTACTCGAACGGCCGGCTGTTGAACAGCCCGCCGCTCAGCAGGGTATGGTCGAGCGCCTGCGAATTGCCTTCGAAGACATACGTGTAGCGCTCGGCCTGCGGGAGGGTCTCCACCAGGTCGAACAGCACACTGCCCTTGAGGGTATTCAGCGCGTCCGAAAACTCAAAATCGTTGAAGTCGCCCAAGACGATCACCCCGGCATTGGGGTCCACCGCCAGGATGGCATCCACAAAGTCGTTGACCACCTGGGCCTGCTGGTTGCGCTGGACTTCGGTGGAACGCGTAGGCGGCTGGAAGCGGCCAAACAGCGGCTGGTCGCCGCCTTTCGAGTTGAAGTGGTTGGCAACCGCAAACAACTTATACCCATAGTAGCTAAACTCTCCGGCCAGAGGCTTGCGGCTGGTGGTAAAGGCAGCGTTGGTCGGGTCGATGCGCCCGGGGCTGAAGGACAGCTCCGGCCCACCCGAGCCCGCGACCACACTCGTGGCAGCGGTCGAGCTGCCGCCGGGGCGTTCGATAAAACTCAGCCCGCGGTCGCTGCGGAACAGGAAACCCACGCGGATATTACCGCCTGGCTCGCCGCCGTCCTCGTCATCCACCGGGTCGATCTGGCTGTAATCGTAAACCGGTCCGCCGGCCGCCTGGACCGCGGAGATCAACCGGTCAAAGGTCAGGCTGGCATCCACGATAGGATCGTTCGTCGGCCCGTTATTGTCCTGGATCTCCTCCACGGCCAGCAGATCTGGGGACTGCAGGTTGTGCACGATAAAACCGGCCAGCGCGTCGAACTTATCCTGGGGATCGTTGGCGTCCAGGTTCTCGACGTTGAGCGTGCCGGCTGCCAGCTCATAGAGCCCGGGCGCCGCGGTGACTTCCGGCGCCAGGCCTCCCGAGACCAACGCCGGCAGGGTAATCACCTCCAGCTTGAAGTTGCCAAAGCTGTAATCGATCACCCCCAGGGTCGTGCCGGGGAAGCTGTCGCCCACGTTGACCGGCGGGAGAAGCGGGCCGCCGGCGATCAGGTCGTTGAGGATGATCCGCTCCGGGTTGAAATCGGCCGGCCGGACGATGATCCCGCCGCGCGTCGTGCGGACGGCAGCATTGGCGCCGTTATCACCCAACACGGAGATCTCGCGGTTGCTGCCAAAGTCACTGGTCGGCCCGGTCGCGACGGCGTCGTTGACCTGCGCCAGCATCCCCTCCAGGCTTTCATAGAAGTCGATGCCGTCTGAGGTGGGGTCGAAGACCCCGCTGGTTTCCACATCCCCACTGGCGTCGTCCTCGATCACCTGAGCGGGCGGAACCTGGCCGCCCGTGCCAAGCACGACCGGCGCGGGCAGCGGGTTACCGCTGGAAACCAGGCTGATCACCGGTGAAACGATCTCGGTGATGGTCAGGTTGGTGCTGGAGGCGCCGCCCGGGCGGAACTCGGACACCTGGCCGCCGACCGTTAGCGCATCGCCCACCGCGACCAATGTGGCCGGGTTGGAGGAAGAGCCGGTAAAGACAAAGATACCTTCCGAGGTGGCCGGATCGGCATCCGGGTTCGGGTCCTGCAGGTAGAAACCGCGCGTTGAGCCGGAGGTACGCAGCGCGGTGACAATCCCGGGCACGCTCGACACCCCCTGACCGTTCTTGGGAGAGATGTGCCCGGCGCCCTGGATCTCATGGATCAGTGCCGGGGGAGGCGGAGGCGCCAGTGTGGTGAAACTCCACACGTAGTCCGCGTCCATCGTGTCCGGCGGATCATCACTGTCCTGGTCGGAGACCTGTGCAGCAACGACCGTAACCGTGCAGCTGTCACTGTTTGCAAAGTCGCTGTCCGGGTCGAGGACAAAGCTTTGCGGGCCGCCGCTGACTGCGGCAGTATGCCCGCCGCTGGTCGCGCAGGATATGTCGAACCAGGCTCCGGACAGGTTCACGGGCTCGCTAAAGTTGACCGTGATACTGGCATCCAGGGCGGCATCCGTCGCGGCGCCGGCCGGGTCGGTGCTGGCTACCATGGGAGGCTGGTCTCCACCACCGCAGGAGTGGAACGGGGAAGCCGTGTTACGGGGAGTGGGAGCGCCCGCCACAAAATCGGCGCTGTTATCATCCGTCTCCTGGCAGCCGCCGTTCACCCGCAGCGCGGCGGTTGCGTTCGTTGTAGCCGGGGCCGGCCCGCTGCCCTCGAAGAAATTGGCCCCATCCCAGCCGATCAGGTCGACAACGGTCGCCAGGGCCGCGGGAGAGCAAGGGGTCGAACCCCCATTGCAGCCCAACGGCGTGATGGTATTGACCAGGGCTACCTTGCCACCCGTTCCGCTCATATTAATGGGGGTCGCATCGGTCACATCTGGGGTAGGCAGCGGCGCGCCGACGGCAGCATTTGTCGCCTCCTGGATCAGCAGATACTGGCCGGGGGCCAGCGTCCCCGCCAGGGGTGTGATCAGGTTTGTGGCCGAGCCAAAATTGCCCGTCCCTGCAGCGCTGGTATACTGCACCGACCAGCCGCTCAAGCTGACCGCGCTCGCGCCGCGGTTGAAAAGCTCGATAAAATCATGGGTGTATACGGCCCCGGAGTTTCCACCGCCGCCGTATACCTGGCTGATGACGACTGTCGTAGAAAGCGCGCTGACCGAACGGACGCCCGCCGGCAAAAAAGCCAGCAGCAGCGACAGCACAATGGTCAGGTTCAAAAAACGCCGACCAACTGCCCAAACAGAGAGACGCATTGCAGCACTCCTCTGGTGGATTGTGTTTCCACCCTTCTATAGAGTTGGATAATATGGGCCGGGATGGCCGTTGTATGCATAACCCCCACTCTTGCAGGGCAACGTTGTTGTCCAAAACGACCAAATCTATCTCATTTTACTGAAAACGATCCCTTGCGTCAATAAATGAGAGCGGTATACTGTTTGTGCCGATTGGAGCGAATAAAATCCGGGCGAATTCCGTATAGCTCATAGAAAGGTAACTCGCGAGATGGTGCGCGGCCGGGATAGCAAGGAAAAGATGGAGTACTCCAGCGCGCCAGCGAGGATTGATGGGCTGAGCGAGCAGGAGCTGGCCGCGCGCGCAAAGGCAGGGGAGCAGGAGGCGTTTGGCGAGCTGGTGTGCCGGCTGCGGGACCCGGTGGTGCGGGTGGTGTACCGGATGTGCGCAGATGGGCCCCTGGCGGAAGAGGCAGCGCAAGAAGCTTTCCTGCGGGCCTGGCAGCACCTGGGACGCTACCGGCCGGAGCTTTCCTTCCGGTCTTGGGTGATGGGGATTGCGGTGCACGCGGCCATCGATGCGCTGCGGCGCGAGCGGCCGGCAATCAATGTATATGAAGAGTCGTTGAGCGCTCCCCCAGAACTCGGGGATGGAAGCGCCCCAGCCGGGGAGAGCGATGGTCCGGAAGGGGCGGTGCTGAGCGGGGAGCGGGCGCGAGCGGTACGGCGCGCGGTGATGGGGTTAGCCCCGGCCAGCCGGGCGGCGCTGGTGCTGCGAGAGTTCGGAGGGCTGTCTTATGCGGAGATCGCGGAGGTTCTGAATATTCCGCTGGGGACGGTGATGTCGCGGCTCAACGCGGCGCGGACCCAGCTGCGGCGGGAGCTGGCGAATTTATTGGAGGGTGGATGAGCGAGCACGTGTTGGGTTGGATCGCAGGATATCACGATGGCGAGCTGACCGAAAGCCGGCGGGCAGAGGTCGAGGCGCACCTGGGTGCGTGTGCGGAATGCCGGTCAGAGCTGGAGGAACTGCGCGCGCTTTCGGGCCTTCTGGAAACCTTTGAGGAGCGCCCCTCATCCGATCTCCCCGTGGAGAGGAGCAGGACAAGCAGGGAGTTTGGTAAGCAGGTAATGGCGCGGCTGCCGGAAAGGCAGGTCCCCAGGCGAGAGCGGTGGCTGAAGTGGGGTTGGAAGCTGGCGCCGGTGGGGCTGTTTGGGGTGTGGGCCTTCTTCCAGGCGGCCCTGTGGCTGGCCGGCGGGCTGCGGCTGGCAGCCGGTTGGATCCCAGGAGCCGCGGAGCTGGTCCAATCCCTGGCACCACTGGAAGGCCTGATGGGGAGGCTGCCGGGTGGATGGATGCGCGGGCTGCTCGGGTCTATCCCCGGGCTGGACGGCGGGTTGGGATGGACGCCGCCCGTGGATGTGCTCGAATTGGGTCTTTCGGCGGTGATCGGGATCTTATTGTTGAGCTGGTGGACCGGGGAAGTGCTGAGGAGACGAGAAGTTCGGGAAAAACATAAGCAATGAAAGAGGCAAGACGATGAACCACATGAGAATTTTAAGAAGGGCATTCGCGATTACCCGCGACTACCGCGTGTTATGGGTCTTTGGGATCATCCTGGCGCTGACTGCGGGGAACGTCCGGGGCAGCGCCAATGCGAACGGCAGCAGCGGCGGGGGTGGGAACGGCAACGGGGGCGGGCTGTTCCCATACCGGGGACCCAATTTCCAGCTGCCGCAGATCCAGCCGGACTGGAACTCGATTGTCCCGATCCTGATCGGGCTGGTGTGCCTGACCCTGCTGATCGTCGTGATCTTTGTGGTGGCGCGCTACGTGGCGGAGACGGCGCTGGTGCGCATGGTAAACCGCTACGAGGCAGACGGAGTGCGGGAGTCGCTGCGGCAGGGCTTCCGGCTGGGCTGGTCGCGCGGCGCGTGGAAGATTTTCCTGGTGGACCTGCTGGTCGGGCTGGGCGGCCTGGTAATCTTCCTGGCCCTGTTGGCGCTGGCGCTCTCACCGCTGCTCTTGTGGGTGACCCAGCAGGAGGCGCTGGGGGTGATCGGGACGGTGGCCGCTGTCGGGCTGGCCCTGGTGGTGATCCTGGCAGCCATCGTGGTATCGGTGGTGGCGGGGCTGCTGCTGGAGTTCGTGCGGCGGGCCATCCTGCTGGAAGGCCGGGGAGTAGGGGATGCGCTGCGGCGCGGAGTGGGCCTGGTGTGGAGACACCCTGGGGACGTGATCCTGATGGGGATCATCCTGTTTGGGCTGGGCCTGTTGGCGACGATCCTGATGATCCCGGTCGTAATCCTGCTGGTGGTGGCGGGGGCTGTGATCGGAGGGCTGCCGGCCCTGCTGGTGGGCTGGCTGGTCAGCCTGGTCGGGGAAGGGGCGCTGCCCTACATCGCAGGAGCGCTGGTTGGGATCCCGCTCTTCCTGCTGGCGACGGTTGCGCCGCTGGCATTTATCGGCGGCATCATCCAGGTGTTTGGGTCGAGTACCTGGACCCTGACGTATCGAGAGATCGTGGCC
>Ga0105104_10000581_pt1 | contig 28340 bp, 25 predicted proteins | sample PPLLaktember2015_3_FD_87034 | JGI IMG/M metagenome (GOLD analysis project Ga0105104, IMG submission 87034) | Freshwater sediment microbial communities from Prairie Pothole Lake near Jamestown, North Dakota, USA - PPLs Lake P7 Core (6) Depth... | ecosystem: Environmental > Aquatic > Freshwater >...
CAAACCCTGGAGCGCAGGCCCCTGGGAGCGCAGGCGTCCTGGGAGCGCAGGCGTCTCGCCTGCGGTGCACAATCGATCCTGCATCGCAGGCGAGACGCCTGCGGCCCCAGTGCAGGCGAGACGCCTGCGCTCCCAGGACGCCTGCGCTCCCAGGACGCCTGCGCTCCCAGGACGCCTGCGCTCCCAGGGTGATCAGGTCGTTTTCCGCTGCCCCACCACGTCCGCATACCTCGAGACCCGCCCGCGGCCCAGGTTCTTCGAGTAGTACAACGCCTGGTCGGCATGCTCTATCAATTCGCTGAGCGTCTCACCGTCGGCGGGACACGTCGCACATCCGATGCTGAGCGAGAAGCCCGTCAGTTGTCCGACCTTGCGTCTGGCGGCGGCGTCCAGGATGCGGCGGCAGAGCATGAGCGCATCCTCACTGGTCGTCTCCGGAAGAGCGATGGCAAACTCGTCGCCCCCGAGCCTTCCCGCCAGGTCAATCCGGCGAATGCTCTTCCTAAAGAGCTCACTTAAAGACTGAAGCACCTGGTCACCGACCCGATGACCGGCGCTATCGTTGAGCTTCTTAAAGTGATCCAAATCAATGAGCGCCACAGACAGAAAGTGGTTCTTTCGTCTGGCCCTCTCGAACTCCTCCTCGAGCCTCTCGTAAAAGTACCGGTGATTGGCGAGCTCGGTGAGACCGTCGGTGCGCGCCTGATTCTCAAGTTCAAGCTTCAGTCGGAGATTTTGAAGCGCGAGGGCCGAGTGGTCGACCAGGAACTGAAACTGCTGTTTGCTGTATTCGCTCCACGGACCTTTCTTTCCCATGTAGAGCGCCAGGACGCCGGCCGGTTTCTTCTGCACCATCCACGCTTTGCCCATATAGGCCCGGTAGGGATACAGGGAGAAATCCTTTTTGGAGATGAACGCGGAGTCCGCCTGCATTTCATCCGCAACATAGACTACGCCGGAGCTCGCAACCGCTCGCTCGTGAACGCTTTGCACAATCTCAATGTTCTGAAAATCACGGCAGTGACGATTGGGCAAGATCCGCTTGGTGATCTTATCGTCTTCGATCAGCGCGAGCTCGCAATTGTCGACTGCCATGATCTGGGCCATCAGGCGAGGTATGCGGGAGTGAAGTTCCTCCGTGTCGTCTTCTCGGGACAAGGCCCTGGCGAATTCGGAGAGATCCCTGTAAGTTGAACCCGCGTCTTTTTGTTCCTCGTGCGTCCTATGAAGCTGGGCGAGATACCCGAAGAACAGCGTGCAATCACCGATCAGCAGGGCCGCGAGCCAGTGGACATCTTCAAGGGGCCATCCGCCTAGCGAGACAATTGCGGGATAAGTTAACCCCAACATGACCGAAAAAGCGCCGAGTAGCTCGAGCCTCGTGACCCTCGCGGCAAGGATCATGGACACGAAAAGCAGAACGTAGAAAACGGAGCCGGGCAAGCCGGACAGCCAGGCTGCCAGGCAGGCGCCGCCTACATCGGCCAGAATCAACAGGTAGACTAAAGATCGATCCTCAAACCGTAACGGCCGCCAGATCGATAACGCGGCGTGGCCGCTCAGGAAGAGAAGGATGTTCCAGTTGTTAAGCGTAAAGCCCGGGGCCGGGTCGCCAAAGAAGAGGATCGAGGCCGTCAATAGAACGACCGACCAGTGAAGGAAAAGAATGGGAATACGCTTCTCAAAAAACGTGGTCGTCATAGCGACGGCAGCTTCTGGGCCAAGATTACTGCAGCAAGTATCCAAGCGGGGAGCAGAGTGCCAGTCTCTTGGCGACGCGGGCGTTACCTTTGTAGAACCCGTCAGACTGAAGCACCTGGATGGCGTAATGGGAGCAAGAAGGGGTGAAGCGGCACGCACTCACGTGCCGCATGATTGGTGATCCCACCCGCTGGTAGCCTCGAATCGCCATAATCTCCGCGCGACAAAGCCATGTGTGACCGAACACGAGGACCAGCCCGATAAGCAGGACCGGAATGACCAGTCGCCGAACCCTACTGCCATTTATTGGCATAATCGGTGATAACCGGCAGCACCAGCCGCTCGCCCTTCATCGCTTTCATAATAGCGACGATGTGGATGGCGAGAATCGCCAGCCATACGAGAAAATTCAGCCCGCAACCGAGAAGGCCACCGACCACTCCCCCGATTACGGGGAGCATAGTGAGGATCCACGTCACAATGCTGAGAGCGATCCAGAAGATGATCTCGGCCACCATCAGGACGATGCCGTGTTTGGCATGCCACTGAACTTCCGGGTCCTCTTTCTCGACGAGAAGCGGGACCAGGGCAAGTATCCAAAGATAGCTGAGAACCAGCATCAAAGTACGGTTGGAAGAAGCCTGAGCGGACGGCTGCGCCGGCGGGATCGGCGGCGGTGTAGGTATCTGTGCCACAATTCCTCCTTCAGAGAATGAGTTGACTTCGTAGAACGCCCAAGATTTCGAACGCCCTTAGTCGTAGCACAGGTCGTTTCGCGGCACAAGTGATATTAGCAGCAAGTGTGGCAGTGATTCGCGATCCCGTTACTGATTAAGGTGCGTGGACCACAACTTCCCCATCGGCAGCGAAACTGACTCTTTCCCCCTCGCGGGCCAGCGGCAGCTCGCTGTCGTCGAAATCGTCCGCCAGGTGGATAAGTCGAATCTTACTGCGCACATCTGGCGAAAGCGAGAGGAGGTCGGCCTCTGAAGTGTGCGCCCCGGCTTCTCCGCGTTCCACCTCGTGGTAAATCACGTCACTCTTCCAGAGCCAGTCGCCAGCGAGCTTTTCGTACCGGCTGGCGTCTATCGCGCCATGTTCCGCCAGACGCCTCAGCAGGCTCGGACGGTAGCACGTATCTCCGCTGATGCCGACAACTCCGCGCGCCGAAATGAGTTTGAGGCCGATGGTCGGGGTCGGGTGCCAGTTGTACCGAAAATCGACTTTCACGTCGGTGATGACGTTTTCCTGGCCTTCTTTCAGCTCTACAAAATCGGCGTAGTCTTCGAACTCGGTTTCTACGATGCGCTCCAGGTCCGGGCTGAAAGTCGCAGAAAATCCAGGGAAAAAGCGCCCTTTAAGCTCCTCCCATACTCGTCTGGCGGTGTGAACCGTCAGCTTGCTCCCCGCAACCCATCGTTTCCAGAGAAGGAGAGTCTCCAAACCGGAGGTGTGGTCCCCGTGTACGTGCGTGATAATCACCCGATCAACGGAACCCGGATCGACGTGACGCTCCCGCAGCAGGCGGAAAAGAGCCTGAGGGCAGTCCACGAGGACCAGTTCTTCAGACCTGATCAAGAAACTGGTGTTGTAGTATCGCGACGTAAAGGCGTTACCGACCCCCAGAACCTCTAATTCCATCCGACTTCCCCCCGAGTCATCCTTTCGGGCCGCCGAAAGCCTGTCCTTTGACGAGATTATCCTCCATCATAGCGTGAAGCTCAGCGTCTGCCAACGACCTTTCCCCCGGCTTGACGGACCGCTTCCTGTCCCCATAGAATTCCAGCATTCCCATGGAGGTTTGGAAATGATTCGACGTTATTCGGGTGGCGGTGTTCTTTGCCTCATTCTGATGTTTATCTGCGTCTCCGCCAACGCGGACGTCAAAATGGACGAGAAGTCTCAAGTGAAGTTCGCCGGCATGCTCGGCAAGATGATGAATCTCTTCGGCGGCAAAGCGGCCAAAGAAGGGATAATCACTACGGTTGCGGTCAAGGGCGACCGAAGGATGACGATCGCCGACAACACCGGCGAGATAGTAGACCTGAACGAGGAGAAGAAGTACGAGTTCGACCTGAAGAAAAAGACCTACAAAGTGGTTACGTTCGAACAGATACGCAAAGAAATCGAAGAAGCGCGTCAAAAGGCCGAGAAGGAAGCAGCCAAATCCAAGGATAAAGAGAAAGCTCCTGAGATGGAGATCGAGTTCGACGTGAAAGAAACCGGCCAGGCGAAGACCATTATTGGATACGACTGCCGCCAAGTGATCATGACCATCCGCGTTCACGAAAAGGGCAAAACGGTGGAAGAGGCGGGTGAACTGCTTTTGACCGCCGACATGTGGATGGCGCCCGAGGTGACGGCGGGAAAGGAAGTCGTGGATTTCGAACGCCGGTACCGCGAGAAGGTGCATGGAACCGACGATGCCCAGATGCTGCAGGCCATGGCAATCTATCCGGGCATGGACCAGGCTCTCAACAAGATGAATTCGCAGTCGGCGGACCTGAAGGGCACAGCTATCCAGACGATCATGACCATGGAGAATGTTCCGAGCAAGCAGCTGGCGCAACAGCAAAAACAGGAACAACAGCAGGAAAGCAGCGGCGGCGGGGGATTGTTCGGCGGCTTGACCAAGCGTCTGGGGGGCAAGAAGAAAGACGACGAGCAACAGGCGGACCCGGCCAAGAAGAACGCGTTCATGACCATGAACGTCGAGGTCCTGAAGCTTGCGACCACTGTTGCGCCCGAAGACATCAACCTTCCCGCGGGACTGAAGTTGAAGGACTAACGGCACGAACTACGATGGACGAGGTGGACGGAATGGACTACGTGGACAGGCGAACTTGGAGAATCCGGGCCTGTCCACTTGGTCCATTACGTCCACCTCGTCCATCGTAGTCCGTGCCCGGAAACGCGTAGTATACTGAGACGGCGATGACCAAAACGCAGTTGAACCTGGGACCGGTGCCGCACGCGCAGCTCCCGACGAGGTTTGGTGATTTCGATATCTACGGCTTTGAAAACCCGGACGACGGCGAAGAAGCCGTCGCTTTGGTAAAGGGCGAGTTATTGCCCGATTGTATTCCTCTGGTTCGCATTCACTCCCAATGCCTGACGGGGGACGTCCTGCATTCGCTGCGGTGCGATTGCGGAGACCAGCTCGAGCAGGCCCTGACCAAGATTCACGGTTCGGGCTGCGGAGTATTGGTTTATCAGATGCAGGAAGGCCGCGGAATTGGTCTGATCAACAAGCTCTATGCGTACGAGCTCCAGGATCGGGGCATCGACACGGTGGAGGCCAACGTTAAGCTGGGTTTCGAGGCTGATCAGCGTTCATACGCCTTCTGTGCCGACATCCTGAAGTATTTCGGTTTGACCCGGATTCGGCTGCTCTCCAACAATCCCGACAAGATCCGGGGCTTGGAGGAGCAGGGAATCGAAGTGGTGGAAAGGGTCCCCCTCGTCGTCAAGCCGTCAGCGATTTCCGAGAAGTATCTGAAGACCAAGAAAGAGAAGATGGGGCATCTGCTCTAGACGGCTCTTTTCCTCCAACCGCGCCTTAGAGTCCCGCCTAGTCGCGCTCAGGGCACTGGGAGCGCAGGCGTCCTGGGAGTGCAGGCGGGACGCCTGCGCTCCCAGGCGAGACGCCTGCGACTCCAGCGGGCCTTCTGCCCGCTACCGTCCCCCACCCGGGAAATCCTCTCCCAGCAGCAACTTCAACACGGTATTTGCTGCCGTCAAGCCGATAATCCCGGTTAGTGTTGGCAGGCTCCCCAGGAGCGATCTCTTTCGCCCGCGCTGCACGCAGTCTTCTCCCTCTGGCCGGTCGAACGTGATCGCGGTCTTGCGCAGTTCGCCGACCGGTTCGGTCGAGTAGATGCAGCACAAGTCCAGCGAAACGCCTCTCTTCCTGAGTTCTTTGCGCACCCGCCTCGCGAGCGGGCAGTGATGGACGTCGGCCAGTCGACCGACCTGGACCTGCGTGGGGTCTGTTCGCAGCGCAGCTCCCATGCATGAGACGACTCTCGTCCCCCTTGCTGCCGCCCCGGTGAGCAATTCAATCTTCGGGCCGACGGAATCGATGGCGTCGATAAGAACGTTCAAGGTCCCACCGAGGACGGCCTCAAGGCTCTCACTGTCTACGAACAGTTGGAGCGGTTGGACTTCGCATGCTGGGTTGATGTCGATGACTCTTCGGCTCGCGGTCTCGGCCTTGGAAAGCCCGAGCGTCGACTCCAAGGCAAACAGCTGACGGTTAATATTGCTGTGGCGGACGATATCGAAGTCGACCAATCGGAGGTGCCCGACCCCTGCCCGTGCGAGCGCTTCACTCGCGTAGCTGCCTACGGCCCCTAAGCCGACGACCGCAACGCGAGAATCGTGAAGTTTCTGGAGGCCGCGGCTGCCGATCAGCTGGCGGATACGAACAAACCTGTCATTCGGCATGGTCGGCCTTGGAATTGATCAACTGCTCTGGTTCAAAACGAGGTATCGACTGAAGCAGTCGGAGCGCATTGGTGCGCAGGACGTGAGCCAGTTCGGCGGGATCCTCGCCTCTGACAGCCGCAATCGCCGGAAAGATTGCAGCCAGGTTGGCCGGTTCGTTCCGATAGCGACGGCCGTCGACCGGGGGGTTCCCTGCGACGCGATAGCTGTCGGGCGGCGGCAAGTCCGGGGAGTCGGTCTCGAGTAGCAGCCGGTCTGAAGGGACGGCTCGCAACGACTGCCGCATCCGCACTTTCCGATCGTCCAGGACATTTCCGGCAAACGAAAAGAACGCCCCTTTCTCGGCCAGCGGGCGAATCAGCTCGACGGGCCCGCCATAGGCGTGAAGAACAAATCCGGCCGGAAGCACACCGGCTTCCTCCAACACTCGTTCGAGCCAGCCCCACGCCTTTAAGCAATGAACCATGATCGGCCTCCGGTGATGCCGGGCGAGCTCGAGCTGATCGCGGAAGACCTCCTCTTGCTGTTTTTCATCCCGATCTTCGTACCAGCGATCGAGGCCCGCTTCTCCGATCGCGGACGGCACCGCTTCGAGAAGGCCGGACAACCTGTCCTGCCAGCCGGCCCCCCGATCACCCAGGTACCAGGGATGGATGCCAAAGCAAGGGAGGATTTCCGGAACCTGCTCTGCCAGCTCGCGAACCCTGTCCCAGTCCTTCTCACTGGTGGAATTACAGATCATGAGCTTCACCCCAGCCTCCCGGGCCCTTGTGAGGACGTCCGCGAAATCCGGGATGAAGACCGGGTCCTGCAGGTGAAGATGGCTGTCTACGAGCATGCCGGGATTACTATATCGAAACCGCCTAACAATCGCGACCAAAGTGGGTTATGATGCGCCGGAAATGGGGGAGACGATCGGTACGCAGAGGAAACGCCCGACCGCAAAGTTCGCGCAGCTAGCTGCCGTCGTGGTAGCAGCAGCAGTTCCCCTGATCTCGGTGCCTGGCATAACTTCCCCTTTCTCAACCCCAAAAACAGCGTTGCTTGCCGTTTGGGTGGTCGCTGCCGCCGTCATCGTCATTGCTCGCGGGCTGAGTGAATTTCGATTTGAATCGACGCTGCAGAAGCTGGCTCTGGCCTGGCTAGCCTTGGCCTCGGCATCGGCCCTGTGGGGGCAGACGGCATCTCTGGAAGCCCTTTTGATCGCGTTGCTCCCTCCGGCCTCGTTTCTTTTGCTGACCTGGCTCAAGCCGAGTCCGGCCTCTCTGGTCTCGGCCCTGGTGGCCTCCGGTTTCGCTATCGCCTGTATCGCTGTCGCCCAGTACCTCGGCCTGGATCCCTTCGGTTGGATAGGCTGGCAGCCGGCCCCCGCCGGCGGTGTCCGGATGAAGGTTTACGCGACTCTCGGCAATCCGAATTTCGTGGCCGCTTTTCTGGCTTGTGTTCTCCCGCTAACTTGGGTCCTTGACGGCGCACGGCTGAGGAATAAGATCCTTGCCGGGTTTGCCGCCCTGGTCATGGTTCTCGGAATCATTGTCACCGGTTCCCGGGCGCCCATCGTCGGAGCCATTGCTTTGGTGCTTTGCGCCGGCTGGTTATTCCCTTCGGTTTCCGTCCGAAAGCGCCTCTTGGGCCTGAGTTTGATCGTCGTTTTCGCAGCTCTTGTGGCTGTTCTTTCGGCTGGCCGGCCGATGCCTGAAGCGCTTAAGGGACGGCTCTTCATCTGGCAAGTCACAATCACTCAGGTCTCGGCCAGAACGCTGATTCTCGGAGACGGCCCCGGGTCTTTTGCGACCAGTTACCCCGAGTGGGAAACACAATGGGCGATCTCGGACGCAAGAAACCAGAATAGCTTCCGCTTTATGGGCTACCAGGAGCACGCGCATAATGACTGGCTGGAAGTCCTCGTAGAACAGGGGATTCCGGGTTTGGTCCTGCTGCTGCTGATTCCCGCCGGTGCTCTGCGGATATTCAGCACCCTGACTCTGGAATTCGACGGTCCCGCTGCTGGTGCTGTGGCCGGAATCGCCATTTTCGGAGGTTTGGCCTGGGTAGACTTTCCTTTCCATCGTCCTGCCGAGTGTTTTGTCTTCTGGACGTTGCTCGCAATAGTTCATTTGTCTTTTTTAACTGTTTCCGGCGTGGCCGATTCCACGGAGGAAGTAACGGGGGAAGTGTTGGAAGAACCGGTCGCGACGCCAGGTAGGGGAGGCTCGGTATGAGTGCCAGTGTTATCCGGAGATTACTGTTCGTCTTAGTCCTGATGGTGATAGCTGCAGGAATCGTGAGGGCGTCGCTCGACGGGTTCAATGCCAAGCGAGAGGCGATTATTGCCGCCTGTCAGGCTGAAAGAGCCCGGCTGGGGATCAAATCGGACGACGTTCTTTTCTCCAAATACCCGACCCCGGAGATTACGCTCATAACGACAGCCTGCGTGCCCGCCGCCGGCACTGGCGAGCTCGTTGTTAAAGGGAAATTCGTGCCCGGGAGCAAATTCCTGCTTCAGTCCGACAGCTTGGAGGTCGTCAAGGAAGCGCTGACGGGTACCGAGTACCGGGCGACGATCAAGGCCCCCGCAGCAATCGGACCGGAAGTAGCAGATATCTTCGTTTTCAGTCCCGTCAGCGGTGCTTCGGCTCATGGACAGAAGGCGGTCGTCGTTTCCGGGAAGTTCGAGTGGGACCTGCAGTCGGCCAACGGGTGGCGGATCACGGCGCGCCCGGCCGGCCCCGACACCCGGTGCAAGTCAAACAGACAGTCGATCAAGTACAACCTCGAGTTCTTCCGGGGGGCCGAGAAGGTCCCGTTCCAAAAGCGCCAGGGCGAGCTGTACTTCTCAGCTTACAGTCAGAACCCGTATCAGCTTCGCGTGGAAGAAGAGAGGCCCGCTGAGGATCTGCAGGCTCAGGTGCAGGCCCTGTCAGAGAAGATGATGAGCCCCTCGCTCTCGGACGCAGAGAGGGACAAGTTGATGACTCAGTTGCAGACGCTATCGCAAAAAATGGTCGCGCAGATGAGCGACATGGCCGCCGTGCAGAAGCAGGCGCAGCAGCTCGAGCAGAGGAAGAAGGAATTCGGCTGCGAGACCCTGGAGCTTCGAATCGAGCCGGGCTCGAAGGTGCAGGGAGAGATGCACTGCGGACAGCTCGTCGGCCGCGGCATAGATCTGAACGGCACGGTCAACGTGGGGCCGATCTCGTAGGGGTGAAAGGGCGACGAAGTGACAAGGTGACAAGGTGACAGGGTGACAAGGTGACAAGGTGACAAGGTGCACCCTTTCACCCTGTCACCTTGTCACCCTGTCACCCTGTCACCCCAACAGGCTCCAGCCCTTGCGATACTCGTAATGCAGGTAGTCATTCGCCTCTTTGACGTTGGTCACCCGCATTGCAGCGCTATCCCACAGCAATCTCACGCCACCCAGGCGGACGGAGATTGTCCCCAGAAGAAGGGCTTCGGTCAGGGGCACGGCGAAGTCAAAACTAGACTCCGTCGGAGTGCCTTCTTTGCAGGCTTTGATCCATTCTTCGTAGTGCCCAATCGACCGGGGCAGAGTCTTTGGTGGGCGCTGATACTCCTGCATTCTCTTCTCAGGGATGAGGCGGGGGCTCTCGCCCCCCCAGCCGAGAACCAGCATTGTGCCTTTGTCTCCCACGAAGAGGAGTCCATCCTCTTTAGGGAGCTCGCGATTGTCCTCGAGCTCAGGCGGCCTGGCCGGGAGCAGCCCTCCGTCATACCAGTGAACCGTTACCGCCGGCATGTCCGCTCGCGGGCCAAATTCATAATGGACCATGGATGCGAGCGGCAGGCTCTCTTTGTAGACGAGAGTGGAGCTGGAATGAACACTAACAGGGGTAGTGAGTTTTAGAGCCGTGAAAACCGGCGCCAGGTTGTGGACACCCATGTCTCCCAGCCCGCCGGAGCCGAAGTCCCACCATCCCCGCCACACAAACGGGACGTAAGCAGGGTGGTAGGGACGGTAGCGAGCCGGACCCAGCCAGAGATCCCAGTCAAGTGTTGGAGGGACTGGCGGAGTGTCCGTGGGAGGCTCGATTCCCTGGGCCCAGAAGAGCTTGTCTTCATGAGTCGGGCGATCAGACCAGACGTGGACTTCACGGACCGGACCGATGGCGCCGTCCCAGATCCACTCTTTTATGAGCCGATTGCCTTCAAACGCCATTCCTTGGTTGCCCATCTGCGTTGCGACCTTGGCTTTTCGGGCCGCTTCGGCGAGCGCTCGGGCCTCGTGAATTGTCCGTGTCAGCGGCTTCTCACAGTAGACGTGTTTGCCGGCATTGATCGCCGCCATGGCCGCTACAGCATGGGTATGGTCAGGAGTGGCAATGACCACTGCATCGATACTCTTCTCAGCCTCGATCATCTTCCGGAAGTCTTTGTACCGTTTGGCTTTCGCATACTTCTTGTAGCTATCGGCTGCCTGTCTGTCGTCGACGTCCGCCAGCGCTACGATGTTTTGACTGGAGACGCCTTCGAGGTCATCGACAGCGCGTCCTCCGGCGCCGATTCCCGCTATGTTCAGCTTGTCGCTGGGCGGCACAAATCCCCGCCCCCCGAGGACGTGCCGCGGAACCAAAGTGATGCCGGAAATAGCGGTCGCAGCCAACGTCGCGAAATGCCGCCTGGAAATGCTCGACTCCTTACCCTTGCTGTCGCTCATGTCTTTATCGCTCCCTGAAGACCCAATTATACCCGCTGTCGAGTTCACCACGCTTGCTGCACTGTAAGCCTGTGCTATCATCCTCGACGGGACCACGCAACATGCCCACCTCGAGCATCTATGACAGCCTCCGCCTTGCCGCCGGCTACGCTTACGCACGGCCTCCGGTCCATCGGCATATGGTCGAAGCGATACCCGACTGCCTGGGGACGACGACTCAGTTCAGGTTGGTCCTCGATGTCGGGTGCGGGGCAGGGCTGTCCACGGCTGCCCTCGAGCCTTTTTCCCAGACGGTGATCGGCTTGGAGCCGGTCCCGGCCATGCTGACGTACAGCCGTTTTGTCGCGCCGCGTTCGCTCTTCCTGGTTGCTCAGGCCGAGAGATTGCCGTTCCGCGCCGGTCTTTTCGACCTGATAACAGCAGCCGGCTCGCTCAACTATGTCGACCTCGGTCTTTTTCTCCCTGAAGCGGCGCGCGTGGTTGCCGCCGAAGGAGCGATGGTCATCTACGATTTCTCGGAGGGCCGGCGACTGCTCGGGAGTGATCGGCTGACTCAGTGGTTCGCCGAGTTCCAACGACGCTATCCCCCTCCTCCCGACTATGATCTGGATGTCCGCGGCCTTGCTTATGAGCAATCCGGGCTGCGTCTGCAGGGCTACCGAGATATTTCAGTGCCTATCCGCATGTCCCTCGACTCGTACCTGCCTTACGTCATGACCGAAACCAGCGTCGAGGCGGCGATCGCCCGCGGGGTGCCGGAGGCCGATATCCGTGGGTGGTGCGCAAAAACGCTTCTTGATGTGTTCCGCGACACTTCACTCGATGTTTTGTTTGACGGATACTTGGCCTGGGTGAGGCGGGGGTGACGTTTCGCTCAAGTCGCTCCTCGCAGCGCTCAGGAGAGACATGCGCGGCCAAACAGAACCGAATTTTTCCCCTGCCGACACTCGTTCCGATCTTACACACGCCGATCCGAGGCTCGGAGAATTCCTCGGTTCTTTTGCCCCTCAGGCGCCGGAACTCGGTTTTGAGCCCACTTCGCGACGCCGGTCGGGCGTTACTCTCGCGATCATCGTCGGTTGTGCCGTCGTCGGGCTGACCGGGTACGAGCTGCTGAAGTATCTGTCCCGCAGACGCGAGAAGTGTCAGGCAGTCAGGCCGGACCCATCTGGGTAGGCGGCAAAAAGGCGAATCCATGTTCGATACTGTTTGCCCGTCCGCCGATCACGAACAAAAGCGGTTCCTATGGGCAGTTGCCGGGGGAAAAGGTGGGACCGGCAAGACTTTCATTGCTGCGAATTTGGGACTGCAGTTGTCGGCTTACCTGGATGTTACGCTGGTCGATGCCGACCTCGGCAGCCCCAACCTGCACACGTTTCTCGGAATAAAGAACCGTGAACTGACGCTCTCAGACTTCCTTTATCGTCGGTTGCAGCTTGAGCAGGTGGCATCTGATACGGGACACAGCAAGCTGCGGCTGATCAGCGGATCGAGCGAGAGCCTCGGACTCGGCAATCTCCAACATTTTCGAAAACAGCGCATGCTGCGCCAGATTAGGGGATTGAATAGCCCGATCACCCTCCTCGACATAGGCGCCGGCACCTATTTTAACTGCATTGATTTCTTCATTATCGCGGACCTGGGCATACTGGTGATAAATCCCGAGCCGGCCTCAGTCGAGAATGCCTATCAGTTCATCCGAGCCGCGACACTCAGATTGCTCGAAAGCACAATCAGGAAGTACAGACTCCAACATCTGCTTGAGCGGGTCGTTGAGAGCCGGAACGAAGTCCCGAGGTCGATTTATGGGTTGCTGGAGCTAGTGGCTAAAGAGGATCCCTCGTCCGCGGACCTGCTGGCCGACGAACTGGAGGCATTCCGGCCGTGTCTGATCGTGAACAAGGTCCGCAAAGATGACGACATTGTGCTGGGACGTTCTGTGACCGATGTTGTGAACAAGTTCCTGGCAGTACAGCTCCATTTCGTCGGCGCGATTCCCTTCGATGATGCGGTAGACGCTTGCCTGAAGCGCTTCAGCCCTTATCTGATGAGTCACCCCTATTCTCAGACGACCTGCGCCGTGAAACTAATCGCCGAGCGATTGATGACGATCAGCCGGGCGGGGCGACGCTTCATCCCGACGACGGATGCCTCAGATGAAGAAGCTACAAGAACTGAACTGCTACCAAGTTCTTAACGTCGAACCCTCGGGCTCCCGAGAGGATATAGAGAAGGCGTACCTTCTTGCCTTGGCGACGTTCCGCCCCGACGGATTCGCCACCTACTCGGTCCTCAGCGAGGACGAGCGGGAAGCGAGCCTGAAGCGGGTCGAGCAAGCTTTCGAAGTTCTCCGTGATCCGGCCAAAAGGCGGATGTACGATCAGCTTCTGGGTCAAGCCGAGTCGCAGCAGGTCCTGGCGGGGTCCCTAGTGGTGACGTCAGGGCCACCTGCACGCCCAGAGGTTAACGAAACGCCTGCCGGATTCTGGCGAAGGTTGGGCTTCCACCTGCGGCCCAGGGGCAAGCATCCGGACGGGACGGTTAGCGAAAAGGCTCCTCAATTGGCCGCTTCTTCCCTTGCCGAAGGCTACGTGTTGTCCCGGGGACGTTACCTGAAAACCATCCGACTGAGCCGTGGGATCCCATTGGAGACCCTGGCCCAGAACACGAGAATCAGCATAAATCACCTGCGCGCGCTTGAAGAGGAAGAGTACGGCCTGCTGCCCAGCGGGGCCTACCTTCATTACATGCTTGCCGCCTACGCCAAGAGTCTGAAACTCGACCCCGACTGGATCTTGAAGGATTTCAAATCAAACCAGGAAAGCTGAGGCTCCCGGATCGTTCAACCTCCCAAGTTCTCCTCGTTCAGCGCGACCGGGCCCGCGTATTGGAACTTATCGAGTTCGACATTGCGCCAGAGGGCGGTGCGGTAAGCGGCAATTTGAATCGGACTGACCTCGATGACCGGGCCAAACGGTTCCGGGACGTTGGGGATCGGCCAGATACTGGCGGCTGGAAGCTTGTCCCGTAGAGCGTCGGTCGGTCCGATGACCCTTACCTGTCCGCCAAACCGCTCGACATCCCGCGCGAGCCCTATATCCAGCTGGTTCGTAGCCGCCTGGGTCGCAAAGATCAGTCCTCGGAAATCAGGGTTGACGATCTCCACCGGCCCGTGGCGGAAATTCGCCGCCGAGACGCCGGCCGCCGGGACTTTTGCGACTTCGTTAAACAACAGGGCTCCTTGGAGTGCGGAAGCGAGAGAAGGGCCGCGAGCGGTCAGGTAGATGACTCGCGGATTGACGAAGAAGTCATGCCAGCCTTCGCTCGCTTTTAGATCTTCGTCTATCGAACGTTCCCAGGGATCGATGAGAGCCGCCGCTCGTGACTGCCAGGAATCATCAAACTGACCGACTGCCGCGGCGCCGAGTGCGAGTAGTGCGAGAACGGTCCCTGGATAGCTCTGAATCGAGACCATGGTGTCAGGAGTTGTGCGGATCTCGATGACGTTCTGGGACTGTTCGGCGAGCGGGCTATCGGTCACGGCGGTGACGCCAATGACGTGACAATCCCGCGGGTCGACAGCGTGCAGCAGCTTGGTTGTTTCGATTGTGCGTCCGGAGCGGGACACGAGCACCAGGGTGGCTTTTCGGCAGAGCTCCTGTTGGTAGTGAAGAAGATCGGAAGTTTCAATAACAGGTGCGAGAACCCCGTGCCGGCCGAACCAGAGGCTCAGTGGCCGACAAGCGAAGAGCGATGCCCCCATCCCGGAGAGGATGATGCGGTCTGAGTTTCGTCGCAAGTGTTCGGCGGCTGCTTTGAGCGCCGGTTGGCCTTCGGTCCGAAGGTACTCGAGCTGTTTCTGAAGAGAAGCGGGTTGACCGAGGATGTCACGAAGGATTCCAGGTTGAGCCATAGTGTTGTCCCTTGAAGATTGCCCAGGAGCCGGGCGCCGCTGGGAGCGCAAGGCGTCTCGCCTGCACTGGGGCCGCAGGCGTCCCGCCTGCCCGTGCCCGTCTGCACCATCGATTTGTGGAGGCGGGCACGAGCAGGCGGGACGCCTGCGGCCCCAGTGCAGGCGAGACGCCTGCGCTCCCAGCGCCCCTCTACCGTCGGCCTTCCGCCAGCCACAGATCAATCGGTCTCTTCACGCCCGCGGGCGGCGTGAAGGGAAGTCCGACCTTCTTTCCCGACCCGGCCGACGCGTAGCCGGCATACATCACTTCAATGACGCGGCGGCCATCTTCGCCGGTTGCCTGCGGCTCTTCCTTCCCTCGGACGCATCGTGCAAAATGCCGCATTTCCTGAGGGAAGCCGTAATTCCAGAGTTCCTCGAAAACCGGCCAGGTCCAGCCGGACGTCGTTGGCGCCTTCTCCACGGCGTAGCCGAAACCGTATTCACTGAAAGTCGGCAAAGCGTTTCCCATATGAAGGTCGGCATAAGTGAGGCCGCCTTCGCCATACACCTCGATGCTGTCATCCATGCCGCCCCGTCGTGCCCAACTGTCCTCAACGAGGCCGACTCCGCCGTTTGCAAATTCGAGGATACAGATGCAGTTGTCTTCACCTTTTGTCTTGTCCTGGTGGACGTAAGTGCCCATCTGGCAATACACCGTTTTCACCGGCGAACGGTCGTAGAACCACTGGCAGAAGGCTATGCCGTGGCATCCCATGTCCATGAAGACACCGCCGCCTGAGCGATCGACGTCCCAAAACCAGGGGGCGTGCGGACCGAAGTGCTTCTCACTCTGTTTGACCAGGTAGATTCTGCCGAACGCGCCTTGGTTAGCCATCTCCTTGGCTTTGACATACTTCGGAGTGAAAAAGAGCTCTTCCGCATACAGGAGCAGGACGCCGCTTTTGCGGCAGACATCGATCATCCCGTCCGCTTCCTCAAGAGTCATGCACAGCGGTTTCTCGCAAACGACGTGTTTCCCGGCCTGCGCCGCCGCCGCGGTCATCTCTGCGTGCAGGGCATTCGGCGCCGCAATGGTAATCATCTCGATGTCCGGCTCCCGCAGCATCGTCCGGTAGTCGTGAAAGACCCGCGGTATCGCGTAACGTTGGGCCAAGGCCTCCGGATGGCCCGCGGTAGGCGAGCAGACAGCCACGACCTCCGCCTCTTCAGGCATGATCTGAAACGAGGCTGCGTGAATGTCTGCCTCGAACTGCGACCCGATGATTCCGACTTTTACTTTGCCTTGTTTAGTCATTTACCCCCTCTTCCCCTTTGCCCCTTCTTCATCTTTCTGCTCCGACAGCCGCCCCATCATTGTCAAAATCTGGCCGGAGAGAACCTCGAATATCGCCCGGGCAGCTGAAGGGTAGTCCTCCACCATTTCCCAGAACGCTTCCCTTTCGACCTTGATACACCGAGCTGTTTCGACGACCTGGGCCGTAAAGAACCGCGGCTGACCGCTCAGAACGGCGAGCGCTCCGAAGCTCCCGCCCGGGTTGATTTCCTCTACCTGGTCGGGCTCGCGGCGCAGTTCCACCCGGCCTTGGAGGAGGTTGTAGATGTGATGTGCCGTCTCTCCCTCCCGGTAGATGATCTCGCCTGCGGCGTAGTCTTGAACAGCGCTCGAGCCGGCCAGCAGCAACAGTTCATGTGGCCCCAGCCGAGAGAAGATGTCCACCTTCGACAAGCTCTCCAGTTTTTGTATCGTAGTCAGTGAGTCGGGTTCTTTTGAGGCATTGGCCTCCGGCTGCGCCATTCGGTACCTCCACTGAAGTGTCTCGGAGACAAGTGACTGCTCCTTCCCGCTTTTGAGAGTGTTCTCCAGATCAGGACGCCACCTCCTCAATTCTTCCGGTCGGAGGTCAGCCAGGGCGGCAGCGGCGGCTAGCTGATCCTTGCGCTTGATGAATTGAAGCAGCGTCTCCTTTCGGGCGACGGGGGATGGCTCCGTGTCAAACCCGTCTGCACGGCTCTCGAGTAAGGGGATGACGCTTCGTTTGTGCTCGAGATCCAAGACGCTGTCCAATAATTCGAGTGCCGTGTCGAACAGGCGGTCGCTTCCATTGCTAAAGGCAAAATAGGCTTTTTGTAAGGCATTTTGATCGTACATGAGTCCGAGCAGTCTGAACACTCTTTCTTGAGCCCACCGACGGCGTTGAGTCAGGAGATTGCCGATGAGAGTGTCAGGCTTGGTCGAAAAAGCGCCGATCTGGTGCTCGTTTTCCTGCAGCTCACGGATCTCTTTCTCGAGCAGGTATTGGATTCGCGGCCTGAAACCGTTCAGCCCCTGACGCCGGTTGAATCGATTCAACCCCTTGATCGCCTGAAACCGAACTGACAGGTTCTGGCTCTCGGCCTGTTTCATCAGGAGTTCCAGGCATTTTTCGTCATTGATGTCCGAGATCACCTGCAGCAACAGTTTCTTCAGCTCGAGAGGAGTGTCACTCAAAGCCAGCAGTCTTCGAACGTGCGGGAGGAGCGCCGGACCATACTCGGCAAGCGCGGTTCGCAGGTCGGCCCAGAGCCGCGGCTCCTTGAACGAAGTGAAAAGAACCGGCACGAGACTCTCAAGTCGGCTCTTGGAAACGCTTTTGATGGCCGCGCGCCTGACTTCGATCGCCGGGTCCTCGAGCAAACGGCGAGCCAGTTTGAGCGAGGCGTCGAAGCCGGCAAAATCCTCGAGCACGCGAGCGACATCCAGGCGCACGTCCGGTTGATCAGGGTTATGAGCTCCAGCGAGGAGCTCTTCGAGCTTTCGGAGTGCAAGCTCGCGCGACTCTTCCCTTTCCGTCAGCAGGGAACAGGAACACGCCGCCACCTGGACGGACGGGTCTGGATCCTGAAGGAAAGTAAAGAGCCGCCCCATCGGCTGCGGGGAACGCGAGCAGATGTAGCGGATCGCTTCAGTCCTGACGGTGCGATCTACGTCGCCGATAAGCTTTTCAACGTCGGTGCTGTAATCGCGCGGCTGAATAAAAAGAAGATGAAGTGCCTTCCTGCGGACCTGGGCGTCGCTGTGCCCCAGGAGAAGAGTTAGCTTCGGACCAATTTGCTTTTGGTCACCGGTGTCGAGAAGGTCGAGCAGATGCAACCAGGTCCGGGTCGATACGCTGGCGAGGAGATGAGGGAGAAGGCGCTGAAAATCCGGCCCAAAGAGGCTCTTCTTCAGATCCTCGATGTCGATGTCATTGCGCTGGACGGTCTGTGTCAGTATCTGGCGATACTCGCCGCGCAGCAGGACTGCGGCGGCCAGCCAGACGACACAGAAGACGATGCCGAGGATGCCGACCGTGATTAAGGGTAATCCGGCGATCGAGAAGAGGAGCACAAGGATAAGGCCGGCGGCGCTTTCCGCGGCTCTGACCCCGAATGCATCCAGCAACGCCTTCAGCTTGACCCTGGCCTTGCCACTGATCGCCGTATACAGCACTTCCAGGGAAGATCGGTCAATCGAGTGTCTGAATAGCTGATCCCCGCCTCGCAAGATTACAGCGGACCACAGCGTGCCAAAGCCGACGATGAGGCCGTTGCCTGTGAGCAAGGCCGCGGGAAGAAGAGCAAGCCCGGCAGTCACTCCGCCCCACCGAACAATTAACGGTGTGATCGCGATCTGAAAGACAAGCGTGGCAACTCCCAGATAGGCATAGAACCATCCAAAAAAAGCGGTCAGATTCCGGACTCCGCTCACCTCGCGCTGCGCGATGATCTTGAACTGAAACTCGGCGAAGGTGGAGACGATGGTGCCGGCGGCGACAACGAGCAGGACAGCAGTAATGAAACGCCGGCTCAGCTGGGTCTCGGTCTCCTTCCCGGAATCATCCTCTGACTCCACGACTCGACAGAGAGCGAGGCCGGTCACTGGAACCAAGGCGGCCACCATGAAGAGGGCGGCGCCGGCCAGCAGATCCGGGGTGTCACCGAGTTGAGCCACCCGCTCGGCGATCACTCCGCCTCCGACGGAACCGGCGACGGCGCCTGCCCCAATGACACCGATGGCCCTTTTGGCTTGTCGCAGATTCAGGCGGCGGCCGATCATCACCCAGGCCAGCATCGGGATTTGAGCACCGAAGAGATTAGCCCACACGTAGAGGACCGGAACAGCGAGAGACCAGCCGGAAATCACTGCCAGGTGAAGTGCGAAGGTGCCGATTGCGTAGAAAAGGAGCCCCCCTACCAGAACGGTCCCGACGGCCAGCCGCTCGTTCAGCCGGAGCTGAATTCCCGTCAGCACTGCCACAAGCAGCGTGGTGACGACCATGAAGTACGGGAGGCTGGCACCCGAGAATTGGGTGAGAACCAACGCATCGCGGGCTGATTTGAGGACCACGAACGGGGTGATGACCAGGAATAGGAGGAAGGTGGACAAGATGACTGTCCGGAGAGACTCCCCGAAAAGCCTGGATCGTAAGCCGAAACCGCCCAAAATCCTCCCGCTCCCTTTCAAATGATTGATCTTATTCCCATTATAAGGCAGTGGCGACGGGGCGAAGGGGTGACAAGGGCGCGGCTGGTTCTCTGCGGCGGTTGAGTGGCTCGCCGCTTTTTGGCGAGTTGTATCGAAACCCCGCGGCCCTGAAGCTCAGCAGTTGCGTCCGTCTCTTTCGGAGTGCGGTGGCCTTGACACCGCTTTGTGTTCGCCGGCCTCGCCGGCGGCCCCGGCACTTTCGAGGCTCGCCAAGGCCGCCGGCATGGCCGGCGGGCACAAAGCGGTGTCGAGGCCACCGCACTCCGAAAGAGACGAACGCAAATACTGCTCTCCAGCGGCGCGGGGTTTCGATACGATTCGCACAAATCGCGAATCACTCAACCGCCGCTGAGGTGGGCCCCTGGCTCAGTCACCCTGTCACCTTGTCACCTTGTCACCCTGTCACCCTGTCCCCCGTGTCACCGCCCCGCCCCTGAAAATATTCTCCTCCGATGGCCCGGTTTCGTTATTGCCTCCGCTGACTCGGTGTAGTAGATTGGGGCCAACCAAAAATTTCAGCTTTAATAAGCGGTCCGCTTAGGAGGTGGCATTATGGCGTGCCCGAAATGCAACGGACTGATGGCCAAGAAGTTGTACATCAGGCCCAGCGAAGTCTTCAAACTGGGCCCCGGCTACTTCAATGCTTCGCAGACGGCTGAATACTATGTAGAAGCCGTTTGGACCTGCAGAAGTTGTGGCCACCGGGAAGTGAAGTGGCACTACTCCCATTCCGCTCCCGCTCCCAGAGTTCTCGCCAAAGCTTAGGATTAATGAGGAGCTCGATTCGGATTCTTATTGGAATGATTTGTATTTTGCGGCCAGTTTTTCTCCGGGGAGATACTCGTCTTCCATTGCCCGATAACGGCCCAGACCCAGAAACTGCGTATATTCATTAAACCCGGTAAGCCAACCGGTTTGTCCCGCCAAAATTCCTGTCGGGGACGCTTTCAGGGCTCGGAAGAAGTCAAGGAGGGCCTTGTGGGCAACCATGATGGAAGCAACCGGAATCGAAACCCGTGCGACCCCCATGGCGGCGAGCTCCGGGACCGGAACGAGCTCCGTTCGAACGCCTGACACTCCGTCCATCAGGTTGATGGAAAGCAGCCCGTGCACCTCGCGCGCCGCCCTTTCGATATCGGCCCGAGTGGAAATGCCTTCGATAAAGGCCAGGTCTGCGCCAGCGGCCAGGTAAACGTTAGAACGGGCAATGGCCGCGTCCAAACCCTCGATCGCGCACACGTCGGTTCGAGCATTGAGGATGAAGTCGGGATCGAGCCGATCGCGGACATGCGCACAGCCTCGTATTCTCCCGGCCATCTCCTCAGCCGAAATCACCTCTTTGCCCGCCAAATGGCCGCAGCGCTTCGGGAACACCTGGTCCTCGATGTTCATTCCGGCGGCACCCATTTGGATCAGGCGCTCGCACACCCAGGCGGCGTTGATCGCGTTGCCGCCACCTGTGTCGGCGTCCGCCATCACCGGCAACGCAACCGCCTGAATGATGTTCCAGGTGACGTCGAGGATATCCTTCATCTGGGTCATTCCCAGGTCCGGAGTCCCCATCAACGAACCGGCAATTCCGAAGCCCGACACCTGGATCACTTCGAACCCACAGGCTTCGATGATCTTCGCGCTCAAGGCATCATAGCAGCCCGGGGCCACGATGGCCCGCCGTTCCGACAGGGCCTTGCGCAGAATGGCTGTCTTCTTCATCTCGCCGACTTCCTCCGCCCGGCTCCGCGCCTGGGCGCTCCAAAGATCTCAATAATCTACAGGTTTGCATTTGATTTGTCACACGGCCGGGCTGAGCGGTGTTTTTATGAATGTGGGTGGAAAGGGCCAGGAATTGACATGGCGGCGAGGCTGGTGTACGAGATCAGGCGTGGAATTTAGTGCCGGACTTCGTGAGCCCGATAAGTCGGCGGAGGCACGAATCACGTCCTTCGAGGCGGCCTTCCAGGAACACTGGCAGCGGGTCTACCAGGTGATTTACCGATTGATCGGCAATTCGGCGGAGGCCGAAGACCTCGCTGTCGAGGTTTTCTGGCGCCTTCATAGGCAGATGTCGACCAGCGGGAAATCGCTGACTCCCGGTTGGCTTTACCGGGTGGCGGTGAACCTGGGCCTGAATTCGCTGCGGGCCAGCCGGCGGCGGAGCCGGTATGAAGATGCGGCGGCACAATGGACCACCGAGAACCGCGCGGCGGGTGATCCATTGGAACTGGCCGCTCAGACCGAAGAGCGGGATCGGGTTCGATCCGTCCTCGCGCAGCTCAAGCCCCGTTCGGCCCGGCTGCTGATTCTCAGGCATTCCGGCTTGTCATATGCGGAACTGGCCAGCGCGCTCGACATCCCACTGGCTTCGGTCGGCTCGCTGCTCTCCAGGGCCGAGAAGGAGTTCGAGCGGACGTATCGAGAGCGGGGAAGAACTGAAAGACTGGCAGACTGAACACCAGGTGAGTGATATGCACATCGATGAGGGATTATTACAGGCATTTCGCGATGAGGAGCTGAGTCCTGCTGATGAGGCACGGGTGACGGCGCATCTGGCGGAATGTGACATCTGCCGGCAGGCGCTGGAAAGTGCCCGGTCCCGCGCAGGCGACACGGTTGCTCGCCTTCAGATCCTCGATTCCGGCTCCGTCCTTCCCACCGCAGCTTCTGTGCGAAGTCGAATTCAAGAACGTATTGAAACAAACATGGAGATGACGAATATGTGGCAGACAGCGTTTTCCCGAAAGTACCGGCCGATCTGGGCTTCACTCCTCGTCGTTGTAGTCGCGGTAATTGTCCTGACTGTTCCTCCGGTCCGAGCGTTGGCGGGGAGGTTGCTGTACATGTTCCGGGCGCAGGAGATTCAGACGGTTTATGTTGACGGCCAGAAGCTTGAGCAACAGATGCAGAAGCTGCGCTCGTCGCCCGAGATGGCCCAGATCCTGTCAAAAGATTTGCGAGTGGAACCGAAGGGAGAGAGGCACGAGGTCAGCTCTACGGTCCAGGCTTCCCAGGAGGCAGGAATCCAAATTCGTGCACCCAAGGGAGTCGAGGCAGCCAAGTGGTACGTCCAGCCCGGCGCAAAGATCAGCATGGAAGTGGATCTGAACCGGGTGAGGGCCGTTCTGGACGAGATGGGAAATGCGGATGTAGTATTGCCGCCTGGATTGGATGGCGCGAAGGTCAATTTCGATCTTCAGGCCTCGGTCGTCGGTTTCTTCGGCGACTGCTCCGGCGGTGCCGGCTTTGGCTCGCCGGAAGATCCGCCCACCCGGCGCCGCAACCTGGGTCCCGGCTGCTTCATGTTGACCCAGGTCCTGTCGCCCACGGTTTCCGCCCCTGGGGGCCTGAACATCGATGAAATCGCAACGCCGCTGCTCCAGGTCATGGGCATGAGTGAGGCGGAGGCCAAGGAGTTCAGCCAGACGGTTGATTTTACGACAACGATGCTGGTCCCCATTCCTCGTAACGTCTCCTCCGCGGAGACGGTGAGCGTGGACGGCGTCAAGGGCAACCTGATCCTCCATTCCGGAAGTCAGCGGTTCCTGCTGATCTGGATCAAGGACGAGGTTATCTATAGCGTGAACGGAGTCGGAGACAAAGAGAAGGCCCTCGAGATCGGGAATTCGCTCGGGTAGGCGGCTTTCTCCATTAGGGCTATGGGCGCTGTGCCTTCTTTCGGAGTGCGGTGGCCTTGCCCTGATCCTTACACGTATCTCTGAACCAGCCCGCTACCCTGAACCAGGCGGAGGCAGGATCTGAGCGGCCGTTGAGTGACAGAGCCGCGCACGCAGTGGAGGGCTGCGGAGCGTTTTCCCGCGAAGCAGCCGGGAGCGGAGTAAGCGGGACCACCCATCGAACCTCAAAGGCGCGTTGGGTGGTCCCGCTTACTTCGCTCCGGGACTCGCTCCGCACAAAGCGCTACGCGGCCCTCCACTCCGTGCGCGGCTCTGTAACTGCCGTGCGGTGGCAAGATGCGTCTAAGGATCAGGGCTTTGCCACCGCTTTGAAAGAGAGCTGCGCCGGCAGCCGCGTTTCGGTTACCCTTAGATTCCTATGCACGAGACTCATCCTGCCATTGAAACCATCGGGCTGCGCAAAGCCTTCGGAGAGAAAGTCGCTGTCGAGGATCTTTCGCTGCGGGTAGAACGAGGCGAAGTCTTCGGCTTTCTCGGCCCAAACGGCGCCGGCAAAACCACGTCGGTCAAGATGCTGCTCGGATTGTGTGCCCCGACGGCGGGGAAGGGCTTCCTTCTCGGCCGGCCTGTCGGCACCTCCGCTGCTCTCGGAAAAGTCGGTTTCCTTCCGGAGCATTTTCGTTTTCACGACTGGTTGAAGGCTCATGAGTTTCTCTTCGTCCACGGCCGGTTGTACGGAATGAAGGAGGGTGTGCTCAAATCCCGCGTCCCGGAGCTTCTCGAGCTGGTAGGGCTGCAGGCGCATGCTGAGAAGCGACTCTCGGAATTCTCCAAGGGGATGCTGCAGCGCATCGGTCTGGCCCAGGCCCTGCTCAACGACCCGGAAGTCGTGTTTCTCGATGAGCCCACTTCAGGATTGGATCCGATGGGGCGAAGGCTGGTGCGTGACATTATCAGGGACCTGAAGAGCCGAGGGACGACGGTTTTCCTGAATTCGCACCTGCTGAGCGAGGTTGAAGTGACGTGCGACCGCGTTTCCTTCGTTAAGCATGGACGCGTCGTCCAGACCTCTCCCCTGAAGTCGCTCATGAACGGGATGCTTAACGTCGAGATTCGGGCAGACAAGCTGACTGCCGAGACTCTGGAAGGCTTGCGACGCTGGACAGCCACCGTAGATAGAGCCGGTGACACGATACGGCTCAGGCTGGCTGAAGAGAGTTGTTTGCCCGATATACACCGGTTTCTGGTCCAACAGGGCGCCGATGTGTACTCTCTCTCGCCGCAGCGGATTTCGCTCGAGGAGCTGTTCGTGCAGATCGTCGGGAGCGAGGTGGGCCTATGAGGACTCTTCGCATCATCGCCGGTTTGACTCTTCGAGAAGCCGTCAGGCGCAAGATCGTTTTGGCGGCGCTTGTCATGGGAGGCCTCTTCCTCACGGTGTACTCGGTCGGTTTCTATTACATGAACCAGGATATCCAGCGGCACGCGAACGTCATTTCGATGGTCGCGATGAAAGAGATGAGGAACTTTATGCTGCTGGCCGGCCTCTACGTGGTGAATTTCCTGACTATCGCCATGGCTGTTCTCACCTCTATCGACACTCTATCGGGGGAGATCAGCAGCGGGACCGTGCAGACGCTCGTTGCTAAGCCGGTCAGACGCTGGCAGATTGTGCTGGGAAAATGGATCGGCTTCGTCGTGCTCCTGACCTCGTACCTCCTGCTGATGGCCGGCGGGGTGATGGTCATTGTTCTCGTGATCTCGGGTCAGCATGCGCCAAAACCGTTCCTGGGCTTGTCGCTCGTCTGGTTGAACGGCCTCCTCCTGCTGAGCCTGTCCTTTTTCGGAGGCAGCCGTCTCTCGACCCTGGCTAACGGGGTGCTGGCTTTCGGTCTTTATGGGATCGGGTTCGTGGGTGGATGGATCGAGCAGTTTGGTTGGCTGGCTGGTAAGCCGGCCGCGGTAAAGGTTGGTATCTTATCAAGCCTGTTGTTCCCCGGCGAGGCCCTGTGGAAGCGCGCCGCCTTTGAGCTTCAGTCGCCGCTGGTGAAGACGCTCGGAATCTCGCCCTTCACTTCCGCATCGCCTCCCAATGCCATGATGATCGGGTATGCGGTGCTCTATGCTGCCGTGATTCTCGCCCTGGCGGTCCATAAATTCAGCAGAAGGGATTTGTAAAAAAAAGCCTCTGAAGCGCTGGTAGTTGCGTTCACTCTTTCGGAGTGCGGCGGCCCTGACGCCGCTTTGTGTTCGCCGGCCATGCCGGCGGCCGTAAAGAGCATCGAGGGTGTAGAGGCCGCCGGCATGGCCGGCGAACACAAAGCGGCGTCAGGGCCGCCGCACTCCGAAAGAGTGAACGCAACTACCAGCGCTTCAGAGGCCTATTCGCCCCTCCGCTCAGCTGGTCAGACACCCCGCAACTTCGGCTTTCAGCTCGCCGTTTTTGACCTCCTGGACAAACTTCATGAAATCGATCTCGCCCGCGTGAAACCCCTTCACGTAAACATACGTGCTCGCCAGGTGTTTCGCCAGAATTGCGGCAATGTAAATCGCCGGTACGCGTTTCAAAATAGCGTCGATGCCGACAGTCGTTACCAGGATGTCCGGGCAGTAATCGGCGACCACCGCCCGCACGAGCTTCTTGTCGGACGAAAGATCGGATTTCAGGATCGCGTCAGCCAGGGTATTGATCTTGTGACTCAGTTGATCGGAAAGAACCGAGCAGGGAATCTTTGACCGCTTGCGCTCGGCCATCAGGGCAAGGAACTCGAGCCGCGCGTTGCTGCGGATCTTGCGAATGATCTGATTGACGTACTCCCTCCTGAAGTCTCCCACGACGCCATCCTGTAACATCATCAGGGAGCGGTACTGGTCATCAGTCAAAGCCAGGGAAGCCAAAACCTCGAGAGAGGAGGAAGTGACGCCGCCTTTGTTCGCAGACGCGTCCTTGATCAGCAGGACGCCCGCTTCTTCAAGCCGCAGGCGCGCGTCCTGGGTGATAAAGAGATTGGCCCCCTCGACGATCGCTTTGAACCGGGGCTTACCGCGGTCGTCCAGCATCTGGTCCCAGTTCCCGATGTTTATAGAGCGCGGCCGTCCTCCGCATGGAACGAATAAGTCGGCCTTGACGAACGGCAGCAGGTGAAAACGATTTCGGAATTCCTCGCCGTTGGGCACCCGGATCCCGTCAGGGAGGACGACATCACGGTCTTCCACCAAGACAAGGAAACCGGTGGGTGAAAGGTATGAACGGTCAAAATGACGGATCATCTGACGGGCGTCTGCCAGGCGCAGCAACTCCTTGCGGTCGAGCGCGTGCGGATCGTAGACGACCCCGCTCCCGTCCACCACCGCAATGGTCCGGTCTTTGGTGATCTTGATTTCGTTGCTGCCCAGGTCGCCGTCGGGGCCACCCGTCTGAACCTTGGTCACCTCTTCTTCCTTGAGCCCCAGCTCACTGAGCACTCCGGCGACGTATTCGTTGATGCCTTGGGTTGTCATCCCATACTTGTCGTGAGGGACTCCACCCAAGGATGGGGACTTGCCGGTCGTGAAGGGTTTCCAATATGCAAAACCGCGCTCTTTGGCCCACAGGCAGGCCCAGTTCATCAGCTCGGCCGTGCCCTCGTCAGGTCCGAGGAACAGGATCTCCTCCTTGCCTGAAAGGTCGACGATCTCGGGGGAGGGAACCATGAGCAGGTCGAGCAGGCCGTCGATGTAATTCGTGAAGGCCGACTCGGCCTTGTCCTGTGAATCGAGGTGCAGCAGGATCGTCCCTTTCGATCCGCCTTCTGGAATATCCTTATTTTTCAGCTGCTGCGTTGAGGCGAGATTGTAGTTCTCGTCAAAAATAAAGTCGGAGTTGATGTCGTAGATCTCTTCGGTCCTGCTTCTGACCAGCCTTACTCCACCCCGGGCGACATCCTTGAACCGGACGTGGAAGCCTCGAAACTCTTTGCCGATCAGATAGAAGATGCCGAACGGGCGTTCGGGATAGTCAATGGGATCGAGCAGCGATGCGTCCAGACGGAAGGCCAGGCAGGCTTTATCGGACTTGAAAAAGTTGGTCTTCAGGACCACCTTGTTGAACTTCAAGAAGCTGTCCATGATCCGCCGCTCGACTTCCCATGAAATGCCCTTGGTGATTTGCTCGGTGATCTTGCGGCCGATTTCGTCCGGGTTGCCGTTGGTCGACTCCGGGGAAAACCAGATCCGGAACTGCTGGAACGCGAGACGGGCGATATCCGGGAATTTGAGGATGGTTTGCGTGATGCGGCTGTCCGTGTACGTATCTTTGACCAGCTTGGTTTTCAGTTTCCCCAGCAGACCCTTCATTTCCGGCTTGCCTTCCAACGCCCGCGAGATGGACTGAAACTCCTCGCTGTCGGAGGTCAGAAACTGGTTCGCAAAATGGCTAACCGCGATGGCGTACAAGGCCTCCTGGGCGGAAAAAAACCGCTGCAGGAAGAGCGAGCTTAACTTGCTCGAGGGCATGATGACGACCGCCCCGAGATCGCGCTTCAGGCTGTGCAACATCTCCTGGTCCGTAATCTGATCGAGGTAGAAGGAGAAAGCGATCTTCCCGTCCGCGAAAGGCTCGACGTACTTGCGAGTGGTGTGGAGATCGTAAGTGTCGAGAACATGCGAGAAATCGTAAAGGAAGCGCTTGGACGCATCTTGCTTGAGGGCGACCATGATGCGGGTCTCGTCCTCGGCGTCGCTGATGTCGATATAAGGTGCTTCCTTGGAGCGAACGGCTTCCCAGGCTTGGCGGTAACGATGGAGCGTCGACTCGGGGCTCAGCTTTATGAATTGCTCATCTCCCGCTTTTTCAAAGTTGAGATTCTCACCGGCCGCGAGCGAGGCGAACTGGGGACGCGACACGAAATAAAGGCGGAATGGCGTTTCATTGGCCTTCCCACGAGTACGATAGGATTGCAGCCGGCAAAACGGGTATTTCAGTTCGATCCGCCGCTCGACTTCATCAATGGCGTCCGCGACGGCGGCGACCAGGTAAATCGCCTGGTTCGGCTGCTCGCTTGCCAATTGCAGATCCGGTGTTTCTCCGGAGTTTTCGGCAATGATCTCGGCCGCACGCAATGATTCAATGTGCTTGGCGATGAGATCCGGCGGTGTCGTGGTGAAGTAGTAGCGGTTGAGGTGCAGCTCGCGGCAGAACCACTCGAGCTCGTACCTGACCCGTTCGGGCGTGAAGTTCCCGTTGGAAAGAATCTTCTCTTCGATCTGTTGAAGTACGGCGGGTGCCAGGCATCCGCCCTGCGAAATCTCATCCAGACTTTTCATGGCGGAATTCTATCACCGAAGCAGGGATGGCGGGATCAGGGGACTAGCGCACTGACAAACTGGCAAACTGACAACTGACAACTGACAAACTGACAACTGACAAACTGACAAACTGACAAACTGACAACTGACAACTGACAACTGACAACTGACAACTGA
>Ga0105104_10000582_pt1 | contig 28286 bp, 28 predicted proteins | sample PPLLaktember2015_3_FD_87034 | JGI IMG/M metagenome (GOLD analysis project Ga0105104, IMG submission 87034) | Freshwater sediment microbial communities from Prairie Pothole Lake near Jamestown, North Dakota, USA - PPLs Lake P7 Core (6) Depth... | ecosystem: Environmental > Aquatic > Freshwater >...
ATGTGCTTGAGAACGACCTCCATCGCCTCGATGGGCGTGAAGGTGTGCAACTCCTGGCGGAGCTCGGTGACCCGGATGAGGTCCTCGGGCCGCAGCAGGAGCTCCTCCTTGCGCGTTCCGGACTTGTTGATGTCCAGACAGGGGAAGATCCGCTTCTCCATCAGCTTCCGGTCGAGGACGATCTCCGAGTTTCCGGTGCCCTTGAACTCCTCGAAGATGACCTCGTCCATACGGCTGCCGGTGTCGATGAGCGCGGTGCCGATGATGGTCAGGCTCCCGCCCTCCTCGATGTTCCGCGCGGCGCCGAAGAACCGCTTCGGCTTGTGGAGCGCGTTGGAGTCCACGCCGCCGGAGAGGATCTTCCCCGAGGGGGGGACCACGGTGTTGTAGGCCCGGGCGAGGCGGGTGATCGAGTCGAGCAGGATGCACACGTCGTGCTTCTGCTCGACCAGGCGCTTCGCCTTGTCGATGACCATCTCCGCCACCTGCACGTGACGGGTGGCCGGCTCGTCGAAGGTGCTGCTCACCACCTCGCCCCGGACGTTGCGCTCCATGTCCGTCACCTCCTCCGGGCGCTCGTCGACGAGCAGCACGATGAGGAAGATGTCGGGGTGGTTCTGGGCGATGGCGTGGGCGATGTTCTGGAGGAGCACCGTCTTGCCCGCCTTCGGCGGGGCGACGATGAGGCAGCGCTGCCCCAGGCCGATCGGGGTGAAGAGGTCGATGATGCGGGTCGTCATCTCCGACCCGTCGAACTCGAGGTTCAGCTTCCGCGTCGGGTAGAGCGGAGTGAGGTTGTCGAAGAGGATCCGGTCCTTCGCCTCGTTGCTGGTCGGGTCGACGAAGTTGACCTTGTCGACCTTCTGCAGGGCGAAGAAGCGCTCCCCCTCGCGCGGCTGGCGGATGGGGCCGTAGACCGTATCTCCGGGCCGGAGGTTGAACCGGCGCACCTGGCTCGGGCTCACGTAGATGTCATCGGGGCTCGGCTGGTAGTCGCTGTCGGCGCTCCGGAGGAACCCGAAGCCGTCGGACTGCAGCTCCAGGACGCCCTCGGCATGCACCTCGAACTTCTTGTCCGCGATGCCGGAGAGGAGGGCGAAGATGAGGTCCTGCTTCTTCAGCCCCTGCGTCCCCTCGACCCCGAAGTCCTGGGCCATGTGTGACAGCTCGGTGATCTTCATCCGCTTCAGGTCGTTGAGGCGGAGCACCTGCATCGGTGTGCCATCTGGACCGGTGACCACCGACGGCCCGGGCTCGGACGCCGGCTCGGGCCGTTCGGCGATCACCGGCGGCGCGGACGGGTCCTCGGGGACGGCGTTCAGGTCGTCGTCCCGGACCGGCCGGGAGATGGCGGTGAGCACCGGTCGGAGGGGGGTCTGTCCTTCCTCGGCGACCCCGTTGGTCTCCCCGTCGGTCGCCTCGGGTTCACGCCGGCGGCGTCCCCCCTTGCGGCGGGGAGCGGACTCGGTGGACTCCTCGGGGGCGACCTCGAGGTCCGCGGGCTTCTCTTTACTGGATCGAGCTTTGCGCATGGGAAACGTGCACCCCCGGCCACGGAGAGAGGGAGCGGGGGAACTTCTTCCGACCCGGCAGCCGCTCGGCGCCCCGACAGTAGCGAGAGGCGCTCACTTCAAAACGCGGTGGCCGGTGCGGAGTTGAGGGCCCGCGGACGGTGGACTTCCACGTCACCCACGGGTGAGAAGGACGTTATTGACCGACCTCCCCAGTGTCAAGAAGACCTGGAGCGGGGTGCGCACCCCTCGACCCTCACCCGTGGACGCCGACACCGCCCGAGTCCGAGCCGAGCAGCTGAAGGCGCAGATCGCCCGGGCCGACCATCGTTACTACGTCCTGGACGACCCGGAGCTGACCGACGCCGAATACGACGCGCTGGTCCGTCAGCTCCAGGCGGTGGAGGCGGAATTCCCCGCCCTGAGGACCCCGGACTCCCCCACCGCGCGGGTGGCCGGCGCCCCCTCCGAGAGGTTCCGGCCGGTCACCCACCGCGTCCCGATGCTGAGCCTCTCCAACGCCTTCTCCGACGAGGAGCTGGCGGAGTTCGATAGCCGGGTGCACCGGGTGCTCGGACCGGAGGACGTTCCCTACGTGTGCGAGCCCAAGCTGGATGGGCTGGCGGTGGAGCTGGTCTACGTGCACGGGCAGCTGGTGGAGGGCGCCACCCGCGGAGATGGCTCGGTGGGCGAGGACGTCACCGCGAACCTCCGCACCATCCGCGTGGTGCCGCTCGCGCTCCGGAGGCCGGAGAAGGGTCCGGCCATTCCTTCCCGGGTGGAAGTGCGGGGCGAGGTCTTCCTCCGCCGGGCCGACTTCGCCCGCCTCAACGCCCGACGCGAGCAGGAGGGCGAGCCGCTGTACGTGAACCCGCGCAACACGGCCGCCGGCTCGCTCCGGCAGCTGGACCCGGCCATCACCGCCTCCCGCCCACTGTCCTTCTTCGCCTACGAGATGGGCGGCTGGGGCGAGGAGGCCGGCACGGCCCCGTTCCCCCGCCACGCGGAGAAGCTGGCCTGGCTCGAGGCGGTCGGCTTCCCGGTCAACCCCGAGAACCGCACGGTGATCGGGCTCGAGGGGGTGCGGAAGAGCTACGACGCGTTCCTCGCCCGCCGGCACGCGCTCGCCTACGAGGTGGACGGGATGGTGGTCAAGGTCGACGGCGAGGACGCTCGCCGCCGGCTGGGGCAGGTCAGCAAGAGCCCGCGCTGGGCCATCGCCTACAAGTTCCCCCCCGAGGAGGCACGGACGAAGGTGGAGGCCATCGAGGTGAACGTGGGCCGGACCGGCGCCCTCACCCCGGTGGCGTTTCTCACCCCGGTGCAGGTGGGAGGGGTGACCGTCTCCCGGGCCACCCTCCACAACCCGCTGGAGCTGAAGCGCAAGGACGTGCGGGTGGGAGACCAGGTGTTCGTCCGCCGCGCGGGGGACGTGATTCCGGAGATCGTGAAGGTCATCGACTCGGTCCGCACCGGCACGGAGAAGGAGTACGCCTTCCCCGACCACTGCCCGGTGTGCGGCGCCGCGGCGGTGATGGACGAGGACGGGGCCATCCTTCGCTGCACCGGCCTCGACTGCCCGGCGCAGCTCCAGGCCCGGCTCCAGCACTTCGCCAGCCGCGGGGGGATGGACATCGAGGGCCTGGGGGACAAGCTCGCCGCGCAGCTCGTCGACTCGGGGCTGGTGAAGCGCGCCGCCGACCTCTACCGGCTCGACCTCCCCACCCTCACCGGCCTCGAGCGGATGGGAGAGAAGAGCGCGCAGAACTTCCTCGACGCGCTGGAGCGGAGCAAGCGCCCCCCGCTGCGGCGGTTCCTCTACGCGCTCGGCATCCGCCACGTGGGGGACGCCACGGCCCGTGCGCTCGCCGACCATTTCCGGGACGTGCGCGCGCTCTACGATGCGGACGCGGAGGCCCTGACCCGGGTCAAGGACGTCGGTCCGGAGATGGCGAAGGTCATGGCCGGCTTCTTCTCCGAGCCGCAGAACCGGGAGGGCATCGAGGCGCTGCTCGCGGCCGGGGTGGGGCCGCAGCCTCCCGAGGACACCTGGCGGGGGCCCTTCGCCGGCAAGACGGTGGTGCTCACCGGGACCCTGGCTGCCCTCACTCGCGACCAGGCGAAGGAGGAGGTGGAGCGGCGCGGGGGGAAGGTCTCGGGCAGCGTCTCCAGGAAGACCGACTTCGTGGTCGCGGGCGAGGACTCCGGGAGCAAGCTGAAGAAGGCAGCCGAGCTCGGGGTCAAGGTGCTCGACGAGCGGGCCTTCCTGGACCTCCTCGCCGCGGCGTCGTAGAGGAGCGACTTCCATGGAGCACTCGGCCGTTCACCTGGTCGTCGTCGGACGCGTGCAGGGCGTCGCCTTCCGGGCTCGCGCCGTGGCCGAGGCCAGCCGGCTCGGGCTCTCCGGCTGGGTGCGGAACCGCATGGACGGCACCGTGGAAGCTCGGGCCGAGGGCCCGCCGGAGGCTGTGGACGCCTTCGTGGCCTGGTGCCAGCGCGGACCGCCCGCCGCGACGGTCGAGGAGGTCCACGTCACCCGCGTCTCCGCCACCGGGCTGGATCGCGGCTTCCAGGTGGGGACCTCGAGGTGAGCCATCTCTGCGGAGTGCTCGGCATCCGGGCCGGCTCGAAGGTCTCGGTGGTGAACCCGCCGCCCGGGTTCGTGGTGCGTCTGAATCCGCTCCCGGACGGCGTGGAGTTCCTGGTCACCGCCCAGACCGGGCTCGACGTGGTGCTCTACTTCGCCCGGAGCGCGGGGGAGCTGCTCTCCCGCTTGCCGGCACTGGCCCGCTCCATCACCCTCCCCGGACGCATCTGGGTCGCGTGGGAGGAGGGGTCGAGCGCCCTCGATGAGAACATCGTGCGCCAGGCAGGGCTCGACCTGGGTCTGGTGGACGACAGGCGGGCGCTCCTCGGCGAGAGCTGGGTGGCGCTCCGGCTGAAGCGTGAGACGCGCGCCCGTCCCGCCCGCCCGGGAAGCAGGCAACCCTCCATCGCCGATTGCTGAGGCGTCGGCCGGGCGGGCCTCCTCGAGGATCCGCAGGGTTTGCGAGATCTCTTGCGCGGGGCGGCCGTCTCTGCAAGTATAAGGACTGAAAGGGATTTTTTGACGGGACCTGCGTCCGCGGGACGCCGCAACGGGCGGCGCACCACCCCGGGCCGCCGAGGGCGAGACCCCGGCGAACCCCGACCCGGGGCCACTGGCCGCAGGTAGCAACATCAGAGCACTTCGAGGGCGTCCTGACTCTCGTGAACCCCCTGCGTCCGACGACCGAGCACCGCCCAGGTGGCCCTTGGTGTGCGCGGGTGGGTCCACGAGGGGACGCTCCCTTCCCGCGCCTTCCTGGACCGCTCGATTCCGCCGCCACCCGTCCGGCGGACGGCGAGTCCGGATGTGCGCGCACGGGGTCCCCCCATGGGCAGCATCCTCTTGATCAACGCGGCCGGCCGCGAGACGCGCGTGGCGCTCGTCGAGAACGGCCACATCGCGGAGTTCTATCTCGAGCGTAAGAAGGACAAGGGCGTCGTCGGCAACATCTACAAGGGCCGCGTGGTCCGGGTGCTCCCGGGCATGCAGGCGGCCTTCGTGGACATCGGGCTCGACAAGGCCGCCTTCCTTTACGTCTCCGACGTCGTCTACGACCCGGACTTCGCCCGCGCGCAGTTCGAGCTGACCGAGGGCGAGCACGAGGACGCCCCCGAGGTCCCGGACGATCTCGAGGAGGCGAGCCCGGCGGCGGTCGCGGTGGAGCCGCCGTCCCTCCATGCCGAGGTCGAGCACGTGGATGCCCACGCCGACGCCCTGCACGAGGCGGCGCACGCGGCCGCCTTCAGCGAAGGCGGCGCCCCGGGGCTCGACGAGGCCGAGGAGATCGGCGACGACGAAGCCTCCGACGCGGACGACGCGGACGAGGCCGGCGCCGAGGAGCCGGGCGACTCCACGGACGCGGCCGCGCTCGACCGTCCCGCCTCGCCGCCGGAGACGGCGCCCGGTGGGGAGCCTGCACTGGCCACCGCCGGCGAGGCCATCGCCGCTCCGGTCTCCACGGCCGGAGGGGGCATGGCAGACGCTCCGATTCCACTCCCCGCGCCCGATCCCGCCGTGGTTCCGCTCCCCGCGCCCACGGACGCCTCCTCCGCGGGCGGCGAGAACGACATGGCCGGAGCGACCTCTTCTGCGACGTCCGCCTCCCCACCGGCGCGCGGGCAGCCCCGCGATCGCCGGACGGAGCAGGGCGAGCGCCGGGCACCGCGCGAGCTCCGCGAGCGTCAGCAGCAGGAGCGTGGCCGGGACCGGGACCGAGGCCGGAACGGTCACGGAAAGGGAGACCGACGCGACGACCGCCCGAAGCCGAGGAAGGAGGTCCGCATCGAGGACCTCCTCAAGGTGGGTCAGGAGGTGGTGGTCCAGATCTCCAAGGACCCCATCGGCAGCAAGGGCGCCCGCCTCACCTCGCACATCAGCATCCCCGGCCGGCACCTGGTCTTCATGCCCACCGTGGACCACGTGGGCATCAGCCGCCGCATCTCCAACGAGAAGGAGCGGCGCCGTCTTCGGGAGATCGTCGACCGGCTCCGGCCACCCGGAACCGGCTTCATCGTCCGTACCGTCGCGGAGAACGTCCCCCAGGCCAAGCTGGAGAGCGACATCCGGTTCCTGATCGAGATCTGGAACCAGGTGGTCCGCAAGAACGAGAAGCGCGGGGGGCCGGGGCTGATGCACCCGGACCTGGACCTCATCCTCCGCGCCACCCGTGACCTGTTCGCCGCCGACGTGGAGAAGCTGGTGGTGGACGAGCGCGAGGAGTACGAGCGCATCCTCGGCTTCGTCACCGCCCAGGATCCGGCGCTCGCCCAGCGCGTGGTGCTCCACGACTCCGACGAGCCCATCTTCGACAGCTACGGCATCGAGCAGGAGATCCGCCGCGCCACCCAGCGCAAGGTGTGGCTGAAGAGCGGCGGGTACCTAATCATCGACCAGGCCGAGGCGCTCACCGCGATCGACGTCAACTCCGGGCGCTACGTGGGGAAGAAGAGCCTCGAGGAGACGATCACCAAGATCAACATGGAGGCGGCCAAGGAGATCGTCTACCAGCTCCGGCTGCGCAACATCGGCGGGATCATCATCTGCGACTTCATCGACATGGAGAAGCCGCAGAACCGCGACAAGGTCTTCAAGTCACTCCAGGAGGCCCTGGGCCGTGACAAGGCGAAGACCAACGTGCTCCGCATCAGCGAGCTCGGCCTGGTGGAGATGACCCGCAAGCGGGTGCGCGAATCGATCGGCCGGATGCTGCACGAGGACTGCGGCTACTGCGGCGGACAGGGGTTCGTGAAGGCCGCGACCACGGTGGCCTACGAGATCTTCCGCGAGGTGCGGCGGGAGGCACCCAACTTCAAGGACCCGACGCTGGTGGTGAACTGCAACGTCGAGGTCGCCCGTCTGCTCCAGAGCGAGGAGCGGGAGGAGCTGCGGCACCTGATGGACCGGTACAACAAGACCATCCAGGTGCGCCAACAGACCAACTACCACCGCGAGCAGTACGACCTCTACGGGCGGAGCGCCCACGGCGAGGACCACAAGGTCGCGTCCTCCTCGTCCACGCTCCGCGCACCCGAGGGCGTGGGCCTTCCGATGGAGCGCACCGAGCCGGTGGCCCGCGACCGCGACCGGGACCGCGGGCAGAGGGGCGGGCGCAACCGCCGCGGCGGCCGTGATCGCGACCGAGGAGAGCGCAGCGAACGCGGCGGCGACCGCGGAGGCCGAGGTGATCGGACCGAACGCGGCGAAAAGGGTGACCGAGGCGATCGGGGCGAACGCGAGCGGCGTGAGGGCACTCCCACCCCTCCAACCGTGGGCGCGGACAAGGCGCCCGGAGTCTGAGGGCGGAACGGTGACGGCGGCGGCCCTCACCCCCCGCAGGTCCGCCGAGGCTGCGCGCCGCATCCGCGCCGTCTTCTCCGGGTATCGCGGGGAGAACCTCGGGCTGCGCGCCGCCGCGCTGACCTACATCAGCATCTTCTCCCTCGTGCCGCTGGCGGTGGTGGGTCTGGTCCTGCTCCGCGAGCTCGCCGAGGAGAGCTTCGAGCGCCGCATGGAGGGGCTGGTGCTGCGGCTGCTCTCGCCCGGGCTCGCGGAGAGCACGCTGGCGACCCTTCGCGGCATCCTCACCGACGCCTCGGCCAGGATGGCCGGCGGGGTGGGCTTCATCGCCCTGGTGGTCGCGGCCGTCCCCCTCATCCGGATGCTGGACCACGCGCTCAACGAAGTCTGGAACGTCCGCGAGAACCGCCCGTGGGCGGTGCGGGTCCTCGTCTGGCTGGCGGCGCTCATCTCGGTCCCGCTCCTGCTCGGGACCGCCGTCTCGGCCAACTCGCTGCTCCGGCGTCTCCTCCAGGAGTCGGGCATCCCCTTCCGGGGAGAGATCCTCTCCGTCGTGGCGATGCTCACCGCCACCGGTGCCCTCACCCTCCTCTACGTGGTCACTCCCAATTGCCGGGTTCGCTGGATCCCGGCGTTCATCGGTGCGTCGGTCGCCGGCCTGCTCTGGACCGCGCTCCGCGCCGGTTACGGGAGCTTCGCCGCCGAGACCTTCCGCTACGGCGTGCTCTACGGCTCGCTGGGGGCGATCCCCCTCTTCCTCCTCTGGCTCTACCTCAGCTGGCTCATCGTCCTCGCCGGGGCCCGGCTCGCGTATGCGATCCAGCACGCGCGCTTCCAGTCGGTCTGGCCGGCGCTGGTCAACCATCCGCGGGGCCGGGAGCTGGCGGCGGTGCGCGTGGTCCAGCATCTGACCCGCGCCTGGCTCGACCAGCAGCGCGCCCCGGACCAGGCCTCGCTCGCCCGGGAGATCGAGCTTCCCGAGGACGTTGTGCAGCCCATCCTCGAGGCGCTCCGGGATGCCGACCTGGTCCACGAGGGCCGGCACTCCGGATGGAGCCCGGCGAGCGACCCGGCCCAGCTCACCCTCGGCCAGGTGACGGCGGCGCTGTGGGGAACCGGGCTCGGCACTCCCGAGGGACCGGACCCCACGATCCCTGCGCGTGACCTGGCGCAGATTGACGCCGTCCTGCTCTCCGCCGACGTCGAGGCCGCCCGCCGCCTCGAGTCCTGGTCGTGGGTGGACCTCGCCGACCTCGAGCGTCGGCCGCCTACACCAAAATCCTGAGGCATTGCCGCAGCTTGTCGCAGCCGCCAGCTTGCATGTGGCGCTGGATTCTGCAAGTGTCCAGGATTACTGGCGGGTTAGCGACCTGCCGAGGGAGCGTCCGGGGCGATGCTGAAGAGCGACCTCATCAACATCCTCGTGTCCAAGCGCGGGATCACCCAGAAGCAGGCCGAGGCAACCGTCGAGACGATCTTCGAATCGATGAAGGACGCCCTCTGCCGGGGAGAAAACATCGAGATCCGCGGGCTTGGGGCCTTCCACGTGAAGCACTACGACGGCTACCAGGGGCGGAACCCCAAGACCGGCCAGGTCATCCCGGTGAAGCCGAAGCGTGGGCTGCTGTTCCGGACCGGCAAGGAGCTGCGCGACCGGGTCAACCGGGCGAACCCCACCACCGCGCGGGCGGACGGGTCGTCGACGGACGAGGACGCGGCCTAGCCTAGACTGACAGCCTTCCGAGCGGCTTGACCCGGAGCGCCGGGTCCAGCTCGGCGTACGCCAGCACCGCCACCTCCGGGAACGCGCCCTCGCAGAGCGCACGCAGCGGACGCCGCACGTCGCCCGAGGCCAGGAGGACCGCGCGACCGTCCTCCACCAGCGCGGCCACCGCCTCCAGCAGCGCCTGCACCCGCTCGGGCTCGAGCGCAGGCGCGCCGTCGACGGTGCGGGTACGGAGCGTCTCCTCGAGCGCCGGATCCACCAGCCAGGCGAAGAGCGCGCCCGACGGGGCGTGCCGGTGACTGATCCACCGTGCAAGGGCCTGTCGGCATCGTTCGGCGAGCACCGCGGGATCGCCCTCCACGGCGGGCGAGGCGAGCGTCTCCAGGACCCCGCGGAGGTTCCGGACGCTGACCCCTTCGTGGAGGAGGCGCCGGAGGACGTCTGTCAGCACCGGGAGCGGCACCTTCTCCAGGACCGGACGCACCAGAGCGGGGCAGCGCGCTTCCAGGCCGTCGAGCAGCAGCTGCACGTCCTGGAGCCCCAGCAGCGAGGGCGCGTGCCGGCGAGCCACGCTCGCCAGGTGCTCGACCACCACCTCCGCAGGCGGACGCGGCTCGAGGCCCGCGAGCTCCAGCCGCCCGCGCGCCGGCTCCGGGACCCGGGCCAGCGGCCGGCCCGTGAACGGGTCCTCCACCGGCTCCGCCTCGATGGAGAGGAAGCCGAGCTCGGCCGCCGCGCTCCGCACCAGCAGACCCGTCGTCGGCAGGCGCCCGGACGCGGCGGGGACCTCGTCCACCAGGATGCGGTAGGTGCCGTCCGGGAGCGCTGCGCCGGCGCGGACGTGCACCCCCGGCATCCGGAAGCCCAGCTCGGACTCGAGCGCTGCTCGCATGCGGCGAAGCGCCTCCTGAAAGGGGCGCGCGCCACCGGGAGCGTCGATCCAGCCGGGCGCGAGCTCGAGGGCGAGCGGCGAGACCGCCACCGTCTCCGAGGTCTCGGTCTGAGCTGCGCCGGGGGCGGGCGGAGTCGAGGGGGCCTCCGCGGCCACCGTGGCCTGCGCCGGCGACGGCCACCACCGGTGTCCGAGGGCGGCGAGCGCACCAGCGAGGCCGAGGAAGGTCAGCTGCGGCATCCCCGGCACCAGCGCCAGCGCGCCCGCCACGCCGGCGAGGAGGTAGAGCGCGCTGCGGCTGCCGAACAGCTGCGCCCCGATGTCGTCGCCGAGCCCCTGCCCCTCCTCCCCCGGCGCCACTCGGGTGACCACCAGCCCGGCGGCCACCGCGATGCACAGCGAGGGCACCTGGCTGACCAGGCCGTCCCCGATGGCGATCAGGGCGTACCGGGCGAGCGCCTCCTGCGCCTCGAGACCGCGCTGGAGCATTCCCACCAGCACGCCGCCCACCAGGTTGACCAGGACGATGACCAGGCCGGCGAGGACGTCGCCCTTCACGAACTTCATGGCGCCGTCCATGGCGCCGAACATCTGCGATTCGCGCTCGAGGCTGCGGCGGCGCTCCCGTGCGACGCCCTGGTCGATGAGCCCGGCTCGCAGGTCGGCATCGATGGCCATCTGCTTGCCGGGCATGGCGTCGAGGGTGAAGCGCGCGGCGACCTCGCTCACACGCTCCGCACCCTTGGCCACCACCAGGAACTGCACCAGCGTCACCACCGCGAAGACCACCCCACCGACCACGTAGTCGCCCCGGACCACGAACTCGCCGAACGCCTGGATGACCGCGCCGGCGTGTCCCTCGGCCAGCGCGAGACGGGTGGAGGACACGTTGAGCGCGAGCCGGAGGAGCGTCGTCACCAGCAGCAGCGTCGGGAACGCGCTGAGCTCCAGCGGGCCCGCCGCGCGAAGCGCCGCGACCAGCAGCGCGGCCGCGGCGACGAGGTTGAGCGCGAGCCCGAGGTCGAGCAGCCAGGCGGGAAGCGGGACGACCAGCGCTCCGAGGATGGCGGCGACCATGCACGGGAGGAGGAGCTCCCGATGGCGTCGGATGCTCGCCAGAGCCCGGCGAAGACGGGCGATCATCGGGCCGCCTCCGTCCGGTCGAGAGCGTGCTGCAGGACGATGGCCGCGGCGCGGTACAGCTCCTCGGGAACCTCCTCGCCCACGTCGTACTGGACCAGCCCTCGGGCGAGCGCGACGTCGCGGACCACGGGGATTCCCAGCGCCAGCGCCTCGGCACGGATGGCGGCCGCTTCCCGGGCCCGCCCGCGCGCGACGAGGTACGGCGCCTCGCACTCCTCGGGAGCCCAGCGCAGGGCGACCGCGACGTGTACGGGGTTGACCACCACGACCGAGGCCGCTTTCACGCCGGGGGCGCGGCCCGCGAGCACGAGTTGCCGGTGCGCGGCACGGCGGTGCGCACGGTGGCGGGGATCCCCCTCCTGCTCCCGGTGCTCGCGCCGGACCTCGTCGCGACTCATCCGGAGAGAGCGATGGTGGCGCCGCCGCGCGAAGATGAGATCGACGACCCCGATCGCCGCCGCCAGGAGAAGCGCCCGGCTCCAGACCCGGAGCGCGTCCGACCGGAGCAGGACCAGACCGGTCGCGGGTGCCTCGATGCGGGGGAGCCGGATCACCGGGGGAAGCAGGGCCCAGGCCCCGGTGACGAGCACACCCACGAGGAGCAGCCCGATGGCGAGGCACCGGCCGAGCTCGGCCGCCGTGCGCCAGGTGAGGAGGCGCCGCAGCCCGGCGAGCGGGTCGATCCGCTCCAGCCGGGGAGCGAGCACCGCCGTCGTCGGAGCCCAGCCGGACGTCGCCAGCCCGGCCACGACCGCGCCGAGCATCGCGCCGCCGAGGGCCGGGGCGCAGGCTCGGACCAGGAGGGTGAGCGCCTGGTACAGCGCCGCCGGGACTCCAGCGCCGTGCGCGAGCAGCGCCGCCGTCCAGGCACGGACCTCGGCGGTGGCTCCACCCAGGCTCAGCGCCGCCCCGGCGCTTCCTCCGGCGAGTACCAGGCTCCCAGAGAAGAGACGGCTGTGCGGCACCTGCCCCCGCTCGCGGGCCTGCCGCAGTCGACGCGGAGTGGGCTCCTCGGTGCGGTCGCTGCTCATCGGCCGAGCACCCCCGGCAGCCACTCCGCAGAGAGCGCGAGGCCGAGCAGGCGTTCCGCGACCAGCCCGAGCGATAGCCAGAGCACGGTCGCGCCGCCGAGGATGCGCACCGGCGTGGCGAGCTCGGTGGCGGCGAGCCCGGGCGCGGCGCGAAGTGTGAGACCCACCGCGGCATCGGTCGCCCAGCTGAGCGCCACGACCGGAGCGGCCACCGCCAGCCCGGTGGCAAGCGCGACGCCCACCAGCCGCGCGATGGCGAGGGCCCCGGCGTCCGCGAGCCCGCCGCCGAGCGGAACGAGCGCGTAGCTCCGGGCCACGGCGCGGACGAGCACCGGGAGCGCTCCCGCCGCCAGCGCGAGCGACACGAGGAGCTGGTGCAGCAGGTCGCCGGTCACCGCCTCCCGGTGCCCGACTCCCGGAAGCGTTGCCTCCGCAGAGGTGCCGCGGACCAGGTCGACCAGCCGCCCGCCGATCCGGGCCGCATCGAAGGGGAGCGCCGCACCCATGCCCACGAGAAGCCCCACCGCTGCCTCGAGGGCGCAGCGACCGAGGACCTCGAGCGAGGGCCCCGGCACGACCCCGGCGAGTGGGCGGAGCGCGAGACCGAGCGCGCTGGCCACCGCGAGCCGCACCGGGGCGGGCATCAGTTGTCCTCCGATGACCGGGCAGAGGAGAGTGACCGGGAGCACCCGCAACGAGGCGAGGCCCCAGGCCAGCAGCTCTGGCCGCGCCGCCTCGGCGAGCACGGCGAGCGCGCGGATCACCGGACCGACCCCACGGCCTGGAGGAGCGCGGCGGTGAAGCGGAGGAGGTGTCCGCCGATCCAGGGAAAGGCCACGGCCAGCGCGAACAGCGCGGCACACAGCCGCGGGACCACCGACAGCGTCGGCTCCTGGACCTGGGTGACGGCCTGGAGCAGCCCCATCCCCACGCCCACGACGAGGCCCGCGAGGACCGGGGGCATCGAGGCGAGGACCATCAGCACCAGGGCCTCGCGGCCGACGGCCAGCAGCGCCTCGGTGCTCATCCCCGGTATCCCTGCACCAGGCTCCGGGCCAGGAGCGCCCACCCGTCCACCGCGACGAAGAGGAGCACCTTGAAGGGGAGGCTCACCTGAGACGGCGACAGCGACTGCATGCCCAGCGCGAGGAGGACGTTGGCCACCACCATGTCCACCACCAGGAATGGCAGGAAGACCAGGAAGCCGATCTGGAAGGCCTGCTTGAGCTCGGAGAGGACGAAGGCGGGGGCGACGACCGCGAGATCGCTCTCCGACGCCTCGGCCCCGCCGTGGAGCTCGCGGGAGAGCGCGGCGAACTCCGCGCGGAGCTCGGGGCTGCCGTGCGCGAGGAGGAAGGCGCGGAGCGGCTCCGCAGCGCTCCGCACCACCCGGAGCATCTCCGGCCCGGGCGTCGCCGGCATCCGCTCGCCGTGGACGCGCTCGAGCATCGCCTCCGCGACCGGGCTCATCACCACCAGCGAGAGCACCGCCGACAGACCGGTCAGCACCACCGTGGGGGGCGCCTGCTGCGTCCCCAGCGCGGAACGGGTGAGGGAGAGGACGACGCTGATCTTGGTGAAGCTGGTGAACATCACCAGGAGGAAGGGCAGCAGGCTCATCCCGGCGAGCAGGAGCAGCAGGGACACCGGATTGGGCCCCGGCTCGGGGAGAGAGAAGGCGGCGAGGAGCACGCAGGCGCCTCTCACCCCGCTTCCTCCAGCGGCAGCGCGGTGACGGTTCCCCCGGTGGCGACCAGGTACCGCCGGCCGCCCGTCTCCACGAGCACCAGCACCTGCCGCGGTCCGACCTGGACTCGCTCGAGCACGCGCAGGGACGGGAGCGCGGCGGGAGCGGAGGTGCCGGAGCGAGCCGCGAGCGCGAGCGCGCCGGCAGCGGCCAGCACGGCGGCGGCGGCTCCACGCAGGTTCGGCCCGAGCACGCCCAGCATCAGGAGAGCGCCCCCCAGCGCCGGCAGGAGCGCGAGCGGCCGCCGGGCGAGGGCGGCGAGTGCTGGATGTCCCGCGCTCACCGAAGGAGCTCCAGGACCCGGGCGGCGACCTCGCCCTCCACCTCCACCAGCTCGGCACGAGCGATGCGGCGATCTCCCGCGCGCAGGAAGACCGGGTCGCCCGCGCTCACCCGGAGCGGAACGATGACGCCGGGCTGGAGCGCGCCGACCTCGGCCAGGGACAGCGAGAGTCGGGCGAGCTCCACCTCGAGCTCGACGGGTAGCTCGGACAGGGTGGGATCCACGTGCGTGACCTCCTGGGACGGGAAGCGCCGCTCGGCGGCGGCGAACCGGAAGCCATCGGCCCCGAGCGTGCCGGTGAGGGTCACGCCCGGCCGCACGAGCGAGAGCGGACCGCGGAGCACGCCCGCCGCGAGGCCAGCACCCGGGAGCACCACCCCGGCGCCGGCGAGGCTGAGGAGATCGGAGGCCCAGAGGGCACCGCAGCGGACGCGCGGAGAGAAGTCGACCCGTGCCTCGGCGATGACCCGACCCGGAGGGCCGCGATGCTCGGGGACGCCGAGCGCCACGGCCCGGAAAGCCAGCTCGGGAAGGTGCAGCGCCACGCGCCCGCGCAACGTCGGGCCCTCGAGCTCGATCTCGACCAGCAGCGACGGGCCGGTGCCGAGCCGCCGCTCGGCCTCGGCCCGGGCGAGACCTACCTCGACGAGCCGGGGTCGCCATCGGGCCTCGGCGGCGTCGCTCTCGCGAAGCGCGGCGAGCACCGTGAGCAGAAGCTCGGCGAGGAGTGCACGCTCGAATCGCGTCGTGGCGAGCACGGGAACGTCCGGGGCGGCGCCACCGGTGCGCAATCCCGCCAGGGTCGCGGCCAGCCGCGAGTCCAGCTCGAGAATCGCGTCGGCCCCCGGCCCCCCGAGCACGAGGGCACAGAGGAGCGCCGTGTGCCCGAGCGCGCGCGAGGGCTGCACGGGCGTGTCCGCCATCCGGGCGGTGAGCTGGAGATCCGCACCAAGGGCACCGGAGAGCGCGCACCTCGCCGCTCCCAGGAGCGTCTCGAGCTCCGCCACCAGCTCCGAACGCCGGGACAGGAGAACACGCGCGCGCCCCACCTGCCTGGCGGCGAGCCGGGCAACGGGAAGCCGGGTGCTCCGGGCGGAGAGCGCGCGCATCGGGCGGGAGCCATTGCGAGGCACGGGCCAGGGAGGGCCCGAGGAACCTCGCGGTCCAAGGTCCGGCGACCGAGACGGGAGCAGCGCCGCCCGAGACGGTTCCCGGGCGAGGTTCGGGCCGGCGAGTCGCCGCACGGCCACCGCCGCGGGGGCCAGGAGGTCGGGCCCGAGCAGCGGCGAGTCAGCGGTCGCGTCCTCCCCATCTCATCGGGCCAGGCGGGTCCGGGACAGCCCCGCGCTCGGCCTCGGTCCGCGCCCGCCGGCGGCGCAGCTCGAGCGCGAGCGATCCCGCCCCGCGGACCCTTGCCCAGCGGTGGTTCGCCGCGAACAGGGGCTTCAGCAGCCAGGACAGCGAGCGGAGCAGCGGCTACCGCGCGCGACCTCTCCAGTCATAGGTGACCTCCGCCAGCTCACCGGCTGAAACGAGGATCCACACCCCGCGACGCTCGAAAGTCGCCGGTCGCCTCCAGGGCGAAGCCGTCCGGCCGCACCTCGGTGGTGACGAAGCGCCAGCGGAGCCGGTAGGGCAGCCGCCCCGGCGTGAGCAGCTCCACCGTCTTCCCCACCCAGAGGGCGTCACCGGGCAGGAGAACGCAGGCCTCCAGGTAGACGGACGGCCACCATCGCGGGAGCGACGCGGCGTCGCCGAGCACGGCCTTCACCTCGGGGACGGTTCCCTCGACGTTCCACCGAGTCACGAACACGTAGTCGTTCGAGGCCACCAGGCGCGGACACCGCCACGATTCACACCGGGCGGTGTCTCACGATCGCGGAACGGTGTGGAATGGAGCCTCGAGGAGGATGCGTCGGGCCCAGCGTTCCATCCTCCCTGACCCGGAGACCGCCGCGGCACTCCCCCGGGAGGCAAGCTGCTTCCGGACCTCGCTCCCGAGCCGGCCGGGGATGTCCTGCCCGGTCGCGAGCGCCGCAGGACCAGCGGCGAAGGCGCTCGCCAGCAGCGCGTGGCGTTCGGCCCGGCCGCAGCGCTCGACTCGCGCGACGAGCTCCAGCGCGGTGTGCCGGAGCACATCGGACAGGCCGGAGAGCAGCGTCGGCGCCCGCGCCCCGTCGAGCGCGACCACCGTGCACACCAGCTCGTCGAGCGCTCGAGGCGTCTGCGTTGGGGACGCGGGGCGCCGTCCTTGGCCCCCGAGCTTCCTGCTCCTCATCCCACCTCCCGGCGTGTGAGGGGGGCCTGAACCACGGGACGGAGCGCGAGGCTGGTCGGTGGCGGCGCGGCCGCGCTTTCGCTGTTCCTCCGGCGGCGCACCCAGAGCAGGCCGCAGGCCGTGGCGCTGCCGAGCACGAGCACCAGTCCTCCCAGCAGCGCGGGTGCCCACCCCGACCGAACCGGGGCTCCCGGCCTCGGGGGAACGGTGGAGACGACCTCGGAGACCACCAGCGTCACCGCCGACGGATCGAGACCCTCGACCGAGCCGGCCACCAGCGTCCGGAGCTCGCCGCGCATGGCCTGGAGATGGGCCGCTGCTGCAGGCTGCGCGCGGAGGTACACCGCCGCCTTGGTCGGCGCGGCGGGCGTTCCCGCCCGCGAAGGCTGCGGCCGGACCAGGTGAACCCGGGCCGACACCACGCCGTCCACCGCCTCCAGCGTTCGCGCGAGCTCTCCCGACTGCGCCTCGAGGAGAAGCGCGTGCTGCTCGACCGGGTCGGGCACCAGGCCGGGCTTCAGGAGCTCGCGGACTCCGGCCGGCCGCGCTCGTGGCAGGCCGAGCTCGGCAAGCACCCGCACCGCGTCGGCCGCGTCGGCGGACGGGACCTCCACCGCCCAGGTCGGAGGCCGGCCGTCCTCCACCACCTTCCGCGCGCGGAACCCTCGCTCCACGAGGACGGTCTGGATCTCGTTGGCCTGCCGCTCGTCCAGCGCGTGCTGTACCCGCGCCGCACAGGCCGGACCGAGCAGCAGGAGCCCCAGCAGGGGGAAAAGAGCGAGCCGCGTCGTCGAGTCGGTGGGCATCCCTAGATCTGCGTCTGGAGCAGCGTCTTGACTCCGCCGCTCACCCGGTCCAGCACCTTGCCTGCGAGGTCCACGGTCTGGCTCGCCTCCGCGACGCCCGCCTGCAGCGAGAGCAGCTCCGCGGGGGAGAACGTTCGCCCGGAGGCGGCGAGCGTGAGGATCCGGTCCATCCGCGCCTGGGCCGCCGCGACTCGTCCAAGCCACGCCCCCGGCTCCACCGTGGGGCGCCGGACCGGAACCACCCGCCGCGGCTCCACCTCCAGACGCGGGGGCGAGCTCGCCGGACGCTCCACGAGCCTCACGTCGAAGCGTGCCGGCGAGCCGACACGCGGCCGCTCCGGCGCAGGAACGAGAGCGGCGCTGCCGATGCGCTCGATGGCCATGGCTACCGGATGTTGTTGATGGCCGCCTTCGCCGAGTCCGAACGCACCTTGAGGATGTTGGACACGGCGGTGAACTGCTGCGCCTCGGCCTGCATGTACTGCTGGATGCGCAGGTAGTCCTGGCTGCTGAGCTCGCCCGGCTGCGAGAGGAGCGCGAGCAGGTCCGCATCGGAGCGGATGGGCTGCGGGCCACCCCCACCCCCGGCAAGGGCAGACACGGCCGACGCCACGCCCGAGACGATGCCCCCCACCAGCGCCGCCGGCGGCGACAGCACCGACAGCGCTCCCCCGGCTCCCCGGGCGAAGCCTCCCAGCGCCGAGCCGAGGATGTCCCCGAAGCCTCTCTTCTGCGCCGGTGGCGTTGCTGCAGCCGGCGTGATGACCCGTGTCTCCATCCCGTCCTCCTCCCCTGGCAGGGGTGACCCGGAGGGAGCCCGTTCACGGCGCGTGCCGGGCGGCGGCGAGAGGAAGAGGAGGCGGAGGGATCCGGGCCCCGGGACGGATCGCCCGGGAAACGGGATTGGGGTGGGGTGGGAAGTTGCTCGGGACCAGAACCTCCCTCACACTCCAGCCGGTCCCACTGCTGGAGCCCCGCGATGCCGGACTCCCCCGAGCTCGACTCCATCCGCGAACGGCAGCACCCGCGCGTGGCCGCGAATCTGCCGGCCGAGGTCAAGGGACCGGGAATGATCCGCCAGGCAGTGGCCGAGGACATCTCGCTGGCCGGGCTGCGCGTGCTCGGTCTTCGCGCGCCCGTCGGTCAATCGCTCACCGTTGCCCTCGCGCTGCCGGGCGACCGGCGCCTGCAGCTGCGCTGCTCGGTGGTGCGCCAGGAGCCAACCGGGGTCGCGCTCGAGTTCGACGGGCTGGACTGGGACGACCTGTTCGCCCTGGCCCGCTTCCTCCACCCCCGGCTGCCCTAGCCCGCGCCGGGGGCCCCGGCCTCGCCGGTGCGCAGCCGCTCCACCAGCTCCATCAGCTCCGAGCCGCGGAACGGCTTGTGGATGTAACCGTTCGCCCCGGCCGCGAGCGCGGCCTCGAGGTCCGCCCGCCGCGTCTTCGCAGTCAGCATGTAGAGCGGGACGGAGGCGGTGGAGGGATCCGCCTTCAGCATCCGGCAGACGGTGAGCCCGTCCATTCCGGGGAGCACCACGTCCAGCAGCACCAGATCGAAGCGCGACTCCTTCGCCCGGCGCAGGCCCTCTGGTCCCGATCCGGCGGTCTCCACCTCGACCGGTCCGTCGTCGAGCATGCTCCGCACGAGCTCCCGGATAACGGGCTCGTCCTCCACGACCAGGATCCGGAACGGAGAGCGGGGGTCCACGAGAGGGTCGGAGCACGTCTAGCACGTCCTCCGCGCCCGCGAGGGCCAGGCTCAACGCAGTGGCGAGACCCCGGCAGGGTCCGTCCAGCCCTCCAGACCATTCGGTAGGCGCACACGGACGAAGTCGCCCGACCGGTCGAGCATCCGGAGCTTCACCCCGGGGTGGAGCTCGAACGAGACCTTGCTCCGCGGCTCGGGGACCTCGTGGACCGGCAGGGTGCGCGCCAGCACCACACCTTCCTGGACCGCCTCGCGGCTGTAGAGGTGGGCGCCGAGCACCGCCGCCGCCGGGGCGCTGAGCATCAGCGCCGAGGCCGCCCCGCCGAGCAGCCACCCACGCCACCGGCGCATCACCACCTGGACCGCGAGGAGGAGGAAGCCGAGCGCCCAGAGCCCGGCGAAGAGGCCTCCGGCGAGGGCCGGAGACGTCGCCGCCGCCACGCGCTCCACGAACGGCTCGTCGCCTGGCGCGCCCACCAGCTGATCCAGCTGCCGGCCCCGGGCAATGGTGAGGTTCGCCTCGACGTCCGACCCGCCACCGGCCCGGCGCGCCTGCTCGAGCGCGTACACCGCCTCGCCGATCTTCCCCTGCGCGAGCGCGGTGGTGCCGAGGTTGTACAGGACGTCGGCTCCGTCGTGACTTTGCTCGACGAGGGTTCGAAACGCGCCCTCGGCCGCCGCGACGTCGCCTCGACCGTAGGCCTGGATCCCTTGCTGGAAGAGCAGCTCGGCGTCGCCGGCCATCAGGCGTCTCCCCAGCCGTCGGCGAGAGCCTCGGCATCGGCAAGCACCGCCGCGCGATCCATCCGCGAGGCGCCGGGCGCGAAGCGGACCTCGTCACACGAATCCTGAATGCGCGCCACCCGCGCCTGGAGCTCGACGGGCGCCCCCGCGGCGGCGAGGCGCGCGCGCAGCGCATCCCGGGTGAGGCCGGTCACCGGAGTGCCGAGCCGGAGCGAGAGCAGCTCTCCCACGAGACCATCCACCTCGTGGGAGAAGGCGACGTCCCCCATGCCCTCCCCGGAGGCGCGAAGCGCCGCGAGCCGTGCGCGGATCCGCTGCTCGCGACGGCGCTGCTCCCCGCGGGGATCCGACCGCGCTCGGTGCCGCTGCACCGCCTGGCCGGCGAGCACGCCGGCGAAGGCCAGCGGCGGAAGCGCCAGCAATGCAAGGAACCACCCCTGTCGCCACGGAGGAGACGGACGGTCCAGCACCGGCTGCACCCGGAGCGGCCGCAGCGCGGTGGCGGCGAGCACGTTGCGCGCGGTGGGCTCGTCGGCTCGGCCAGGCGTGGCGGCCACCGCGCTCGCCCCGGCGCCGGGCACCACGGCCAGCGTGAGGGGCGCGGTGCGCGCTCTCTCGTACCGCCCGGTCTCCGGGTCGAAGTACGCGAGCTCCATCGCCGCAATCTCGAAGGTGCCGGTCTGCTGCGGCAGCACCACGAACTCCTGGGTCCGTCGCCCCTGGATGCGAGAGCGCACGGTGGACGTCTTGTCGGTCATGGTGGGGTCGTAGAGCTTCAGCGCTGGCGGCGCCACCGGCTTCGGGAGCACCAGGTCCTTCACGTTGCCCCGGCCTTCCACCGTGATGCGGAGGGTCACCGGCGTGCCGAGCTCGGTCCGTGTCGAGCTGAGATCGGCACCGAGCGTCCAGGCTCCCACGGCGCTGGGCTGGAACCCGGGCGGCGCACCGGACGGCAGCGGCTTGACCTTGAGGCTCACCGGCTGGGAGGCCCGGTGCTCGCGCCGTCCGGCGAAGAGGAACCCGGTGGTGATGTCCGCCTCGACCGGGCCGATCTCCTTCTGGCCGGACTTCACCGGGAACAGCGCCAGGCGCCGGAGGAGGTAAGCCCGGTATGGCACTCCGTCCACCATGCGCGTCTCGCTGCTGAGCTCCTTCGGGGTCTCGACGTCCTCGGTCCAGAAGCCGTCGAGCTTCGGCATGGTGACCGCGTCTACCCGGCTGAGGTCGACACGGGCGTAGATCCAGAGCGACAGCGTGGCCTGCTCTCCCTGGTAGACCTCCTTCTTGTCCAGCTCGCCGCGAAGGAAGAGGTCGCGCTCCCCGGCGGCCTGGTGGCGTCGGCGGAACGCGTCGAAGGGGTTGTCGTCGTCCTCCGCGAACGGGCTCATCCCGAACGCGTCGGGCCGCGGGCGACCGCCGCTCGGGTCTGGAACGTGGCCCGCCTTGACCGTAAGGGTGAGGGGCTGGGAACGGAACACCCCGCTGGAGGCGTGCAGCTCCGCCGGTGGCAGCACCAGCTTCCCCGGCTTCAGCGCCCGCATCCGCACCCGGAGCGTGGAGACCTGCTGTACCCGGGGTCCCCCGGAGTCCACCCGGATGCTGGTCTCCGTCCCGCGGCTCGTGCCGATGGTCTCCACCGACGGCACGTCCGGGAGCTGGAGCGAGGAGCCCGAGGGAACGTCCGTCGCCCTGACCGTGAGGACGAAGATGTCGTCGGTCCCCACCTCGGTGCGGTCCACCTCCTGGGTGACGGCCGGCGGCGGCGCGGCGGCGAGGGCCAGCGCCGGGGCGGCGGCCAGGAGAGCGACAAGCGCCAGGGGATTACCAGTCCTTCTCATCGGGCTTCCTCTGCCTCTTCTTCTGCTGGAACCGCCAGAGCTGCAGATTCCTTTCGTTCTGCCGCATCGCGTCCAGGAGTCGCTCCGCCTCGTTCCGATCGAAGCCCCCCGCGCGTCCCACCCCGCCATCCCGGAGCACCTCCGGCTCGGGCATCCCCGCGTCCGGGAGCTGCGGACGCTGGCCTGCGTCCATGCCTCCATCCTCCGCCTCTCCGGCCCGGCGCTGCTCGGCCCGGGAACCGCCGTCACCCTGCCCTGCATCCGCCCCGCCGCGCGAGCCGGCGTCGCTGCGCTGTGTCCCGCCGTCACCGGACTGGCCGCCATCGGACTGCCCGCCGTCACCCTGGCCACCATCGCCCTGCCCGCCGTCCGACCCACCGTCCTGCGGGCCGCCATCCGGACGGCCGCCGTCCGTTCCACCGTCGCCAGCCTGCGACTTCGGCGGTGGGAGCTTCCGGAGCAGCACCTCCAGGTTGTGCCGGGCAGCCTCGTCCCGAGGCTCGAGGACCAGCGCCTTCCGGTAGGCCCCGATGGCGCCCTGGGTGTCGCCGAGCTGCGCCAGGGCGTTGCCCATGTTGTAGAGGTCCCGCTCCTTCAGCGACGGAGCCGCGGAGTCGGCCGCCCGCCGGTAAGCCTCCCTCGCCTCGTCGTACCGGCCCAGCCGGTACAAGGCATTGCCCCGGTTGTACTCCAGCGCCGGATTCCCCGGAGCGTCCTGCTCGGCGGCCTTGAACTCGCGGAGCGCGTCCTCGAAACGCCCCTCGTCGTAGGCCCTCAGCCCGCGGTCCACCGACGGAGGGTTCGCCTCGAAGGGGCCGAGCGCGCGGGCCGGTGCCGCGAGGAGCAGCGCCACCCCGAGCGCCGCCCCGGAGCCCCGCCGGCGCCACGTCGACCCGGCGGCCATTGCCACCACCAGCAGCAGGAGGCCGGGCAGGAGGAAGGACTGGAAGCGCTCGTCGTAGCGAACGGTGATGCGGCTCTCGAGCTCGGTCTTCTGCAGCCGGTCGATGCGCGCGGCGACCTCGGGGACAGCCACCGCGCCGGTCCGGTGGAAGTACTCGCCGCCGGTGGCCTGGGCGATGGCCTCGAGCCCGGCCTCGTCGAGCCGGCTGAGCACCGTCTGCCCCGTGCCGGGGTCCTTGAGATAGCCGGTGCGGTCGCCCTGCTTGTCGAGCACCGGGATCGGCTCGCCGGTGGTGCTCCCGATTCCGACGGTGAAGACCTTGATTCCCGAAGACTTGAGCGCCTCGGTCGCCTCGCCCACCTCTCCGGAGAGGTCCTCGCCGTCGGAGAGCAGCACCACCACCCGGTCCTTGGCCCCGCGGTCGGCGCCCTCGAGCACCTTCTGGGCGGTGGCCAGCGCCGCGCCGATGTTCGTCCCGCCCTCCTGCATCTGGTCCGGGTCGATGGCGCGGAGGAAGAGCTTGGCCGCGGCGTAGTCCGAGGTGAGCGGGCACTGGACGAAGGCGTCCCCGGCGAACGCGACGATGGCCACCCGGTCGCCCTTGAGCTCGTCCAGCAGTGTCGAGAGCTCGAGCTTCGCCCGCTCCAGCCGGCTGGGGAGGACGTCCCGGGCGCGCATCGATTTGCTCGCGTCGAGCGCCACCACCACGTCGATGCCGCGCTTCTTCGTGAGCTCCGCGCGGCTCCCGCACTGGGGCTGGCTCAACGCCAGCGAGAAGAGGAGCAGCGACAGGGCGGTGGACGCCGCGCGCACCACCGGCCGGCCCACCTCGACGCCGGGAGCGAGGCTGTCTCCCAGCCGCTCGCCGAGGAGACGCCGGACCTGCGACCGCCGGCGGAACGCGGCGAACGCCGCGACCGCGCCCACCGCGAGCGCGACGAGCCCCAGCAGGAGCCACTCCGGGGCGCCGAGGCCCACCGGGTACCCGAGCACGGTGAAGCGCCAGGCGCTCGGCTCCGTCACGGGAACACCCGGAGCACGGTGGAGCGGAGGAGCAGCTCCAGCCCGGCGCAGAGGAAGGCCGCGAGGAGGAAGGGCGGGAACTCCTCCTTGGCGTTGGCGCTCGCCCCGCCCTCGAGGAGCTTGCTCTTGTCCAGCCGGTCCAGAACCGCGCTCAGGCCGGCCCGGAGCGACTCGCGGTCGGTCGCCCGGTAGTACTCGCCGCCGGTGGTCTTCGCGATCTGCTGGAGGAGCGCGGGGTTCACCGCGATCTCCAGATCCCGGTAGCTCGGGTTTCCGAACAGGTCGGTGCCGTCCGGGAACGGGACCTTGCCTCCCCTGCCGACCAGGATGGTGAAGACCGGGATGCGGAGCGCCTTCGCCATCCCCGCGGCGTCGAGCGGCGAGATGCGCCCGGCGTTGTTGTCGCCGTCGGTGATGAGGATCACCACCTTGCTCTTGGCGTCGGAGTCGCGGAGCCGGTTGAGCGAGACCGCGAGCGCGTCGCCGATGGCGGTGCCGTCCTCGAGCACCCGGGTGCGGAGCTGCTTCACCACCTCCCGGAGCACCCCGTAGTCGAGGGTGAGCGGGGCCTGGGTGTAGGCCGCGCCGGCGAAGACCACCAGCCCGATGCGGTCGTTGACCCGGCTGGAGAGGACCTCGTTGAGGGTCTCCTTGGCCACGTAGATCCGGTTGTTGGGCCGGAAGTCCGCGGCCTCCATCGAGGTGGAGAGGTCGAGGGCGATCATGATGTCGATGCCCTCGACGGAGAGGTCCCTCACGCGCGCGCCGACGGTCTGGGGCCGGGCGAGCGCCACGACCGACAGGGCCACCGCCGACATCCGGAGCAGAGGCAGCCCCCGGCGCAGGACTCCGCGCAGCCCGGGGCCACCGGTGGCCAGCGCCCGGGCCACCGGGTAGCGCAACGCTGCGACCCGGCGGCGGGCGGTCCAGATCGACCAGCCGCCGACGAGCGGGACGAGCAGGAGGAGCCAGAACGCCTCCGGGCTCTTCCAGGTGAACGGGGTCATGCCCGCGCCACCTCCGGCCCCTGCGCGGGCGGGGGCGGCCTCGGGCGGGTCGTCTCCACGAGGGAGCGCGCGAAGGCGAGGGCGCCGGCGCACGCGGGCGCCGGGACCTCGCCGCGGGCGTAACGGGCGACGTCGCACTGATCCACGAACGCGCGGAGCGGGTCGGGGGCCACTCCGGGCAGGGCGCGGCGCTCCACCTCCCGGAGCAGCTCGCCGCTCGTGCACTCGAGCGCGTCGAACCCGAAACGCTCGCCGAGGTACGCACGGACGAGACCGTTGAGCCGGAAGTGGAACTCGCGCTGGAGACCCCGCTCGGGCAGGCCCTCCGCCTCGAGGTTGGCGAGCGCCTGGAGCGTGCGCTCCTCGAGGGGCAGCGGAGGTGCGGCCGGAGCAGGCCGCCGCGGCCGGTTCCAGGCGCGGATGGCGAACCAGGCCAGCGCGGCGGCCGCCAGCGCGCCGGCGAGCCACCAGAGCAGCCGCCAGCTCCGGACCGGGACGTCCTCGTTGGGCTTGATGTCCTGCAGCTTGGCCCCGATCTGGTCGGCGTCCTTGGGCAGGCTGCTCTTCCCCTCGATGTCCGGCCCATCGATGCGGGCCACACCGGCGCCGCTGGCGTCCAGCACGTCGAAGGTGAGCGTGGGCAGCACGTGGCTGCCGAGCTGGAAGAGCGCCATCTTGAGGAGATAGGTGGTGGTGCTCTCGGTCTTTCCTTCCGAGCGCGTCCGGCTCTGCTCCAGGAGCTCGTAGCCGCCGAGGTCGCGCGGCGTCCGGAGCTCCCACCGCTGCCCTGGAGGATGGTGGAGGGTGATCCGGTAGACGAACGGCTCGCCGAGCCGGACCGCGTCGGGGATGACCTGCCGGTCGACGGACAGCGGCTCGACGGCGCGTTCGCTGCCCGCGTCGGCGGAGGTCTGAGTCGCCGGGGCCGCGGCGGCCGGGGCGCCAACGCTCGCCGGCTGGGCCCTCGTGGCGACGGGACAGAGAAGCAGAGCGACCACCGCCGGAAGCACGAGGGCCGCGAGAGGCCGCGTGAAGGTGTCAAACACCTTCGACCGGGCGCCGGAGGTGTCAAACACCTTCGACGGCCCCGGTTCGGCACCGGGAGCGGCGACGACGACCGCTTCACGCCGGGCGCTCACGCCGCGAGCCTCCGGGCGCGGGCGCGGAAGAAGCGGACCAGGGCCTCCCCGTGATCCTCCCCTGCGCGCAGCTCCACCGAGTCCAGCTCCAGCTTGCGGAACACCCGCGTGCGCTCCGCCTTGCCCCTGGTCACCGCCGCCTGGAACGCGCGGCGCACCATCGGCGAGGAGCTGTCCACCAGCGCCCGCTCGCCGGTCTCGGGGTCCTCCACCTCCACCAGGCCGAGCGCGGGAAAGGCCTCCTCCATCGGATCCCTGAGCACCACCGGGACGACGTCGTGCTTCATCCGCGCGGTGCGCAGCGGGGCCTCGTAGCCGTCGAGCAGGAAGTCCGAGATGACGAAGAGCACCGTCCGCCGCTTCGTCACCCTGCTCAGCCATCCCAGGGCGAGCGAGAGGTCCGTCCCCTTCCCCGCGGGCCGGAAGGAGAGGATGTCGCTCACCAGCCGGAGCACGTGCTTCCTGCCCTTCCGGGGCGGGATCACCTTCTCCACCCGGTCGGAGAAGAGAAGGAGCCCCACGCGGTCGTTGTTCGCGATCGCGGAGAAGGCGATCTGCGCCGCCACCTCGGCCGCCATCTCCGACTTGCGCGTCCCTCGCGACCCGAACTCCTCGGACGCCGAGACGTCCACCAGGAGCACCACGGTGAGCTCGCGCTCCTCGGTGAAGACCTTCACGTGCGGGGCGCTGGTGCGCGCGGTCACGTTCCAGTCGATGGACCGGATGTCGTCCCCGGCCTGGTACGGCCGCACCTCGCTGAAGGCCATCCCCCGACCCTTGAAGACGGAGTGGTACTGCCCTGCCAGGAGCGCGGAGACGACCTGGCGGGTGGCGATCTCCAGCCGGCGGATCCGCCGGATGAGCTCCCGGGGAAGCATCGCCCAGCCTAGGGGACCTCGACCTTGTCGAATACCCGCTGCACCACCTGCTCCGGCGTCAGCTCCTCGGCCTCGGCCTCGTAGGTGAGCGTCACCCGGTGCCGGAGCACGTCCATCCCCACCGCCTTCACGTCCTCCGGCGTCACGAAGCCCCGGTGGCGGAGGAAGGCGTGAGCCCGGGCAGCGAGCGACAGGAACAGCGTCGCCCGGGGGCTGGCCCCGAAGTCGATCGCGTCCTTGAGGTTGGCCAGGCCGAACCGCTCTGGCTCGCGGGTCGCCCAGACGATGTCGAGGATGTAGTCCTTCACCTTGTCGTCCACGTAGATCTGATGAACGACTTCCCTGGCCCGGGCGATCTGCTCCGGGCTCACGACCGGGGTCGCCCGGGGGACCTCCACCCCCGCCATGCGGTCCATGATGACCCGCTCCTCCTCGCGGGTCGGGTAGCCCACCACCACCTTGAGCATGAACCGGTCCACCTGGGCCTCGGGTAGCGGATAGGTGCCCTCCTGCTCGATGGGGTTCTGCGTGGCGAGCACGATGAACGGGCTCGGCAGGGCGTAGCTGTGCTCGCCGATGGTCACCTGCCGCTCCTGCATCGCCTCGAGCAGCGCGGACTGGACCTTGGCCGGAGCGCGGTTGATCTCGTCGGCGAGGATGACGTTGGCGAAGACGGGACCGTGCCGGACGGTGAACTCGCCGGACTGCTGGTTGTAGATCATCGTCCCCACCAGGTCGGCGGGAAGCAGATCGGGCGTGAACTGGATCCGCTGGAACCGGGCGCTGATCCCGTCGGCGAAGGTCCGCACGGTCAGCGTCTTGGCCAGCCCGGGCACCCCCTCCAGCAGCACGTGCCCGTTGGAGAGCAGGCCGATCAGGACCCGCTCGATCATCTGACGCTGACCCACGATCACCTTCCCCGCCTCGGCGGAGAGGAGATCCACGAACGCGCTCTCCTCCCGGACCCGCTCGGTCAGGGCACGGATGTCGATGTTCAGAAGCTTCTCCTGGGGTTGTGCGGGCGGCGGACTGTAGGTTCCCGGCCCCGGGGCCCGCAACACACGGGACTCACTCGCATTCCGGGCCGCGGCAGCGATCGGCTGCACATTCCCCGGTTCACTTTGGGTGCGTCCGTTGACAACCCACGCCCCCAAAGTGGTCTGCTCTCCCCTGCTGTGACCAAGGGGAGGTCCCTGTCGTGATGACATCGTCGCGCGCCGAGGCGCTGATGCTCTTGCCCGACTGGGCCAGACGGCTCTCCGCAAAGGGGGCGGTCGACTTCACCGAGGCCCTGCAAGGCACCTGGCGCCGCGACGGCGAGGAGCTGGATCGGCCGATCGAGCTGGTCCTCCGGCACACCGCCAACAGCGCGCGCCGGCTGCTCGAGTCGGGCGCGATGGAGACCGAGGGCCAAGTCTCGCTCGATGGTCAGACGTTCGCGGTCCGGGGGACGCGCCGGGTCTCATGGCGGACCGGGAGGGTGGACATCGACCTCCAGTCGGACGGATTTCGCTTCATCGGCGGGCTCCACAACCTCCTCTGGAAGGGCGAGCCGCACCGCTTCCGCATCGAGACTCCGGGCGGTGCGCCCGTCGGCGACGCCATCCTCCGCCTCTGTCGGGCAGCCGAGGCGGAGGCGCGCGCGGCCCAGCCCGCCGCGCCCTAGGAGCCTGTCTGGGTATGGCTTCCGGCGCGGCTGAGACGCTATCCGTGCTGATGGGCCATCGTGCCTGTCCGGCTGGAGG
>Ga0105104_10000583_pt1 | contig 28286 bp, 14 predicted proteins | sample PPLLaktember2015_3_FD_87034 | JGI IMG/M metagenome (GOLD analysis project Ga0105104, IMG submission 87034) | Freshwater sediment microbial communities from Prairie Pothole Lake near Jamestown, North Dakota, USA - PPLs Lake P7 Core (6) Depth... | ecosystem: Environmental > Aquatic > Freshwater >...
AGCAATCATCATTGAAGTCCATCGGCGAACATTCGGGTCCTTCCACCTTCACATTGTCGGCATAGAAGTAGCCTAAATCGGAACCCGGCAGGCCGCCTTCGCTGAATGCCACCACCATATAATCGCCGCTCGCTGTGAACACACCGTCAGCAGGTCCGTTTATCTGCGATGCCGTTATCGATTCCCAGGACCACGCGCCGGAAGAGTCTATGTTTTGATTGGCAACGCCGAAGACTTTCCCGTACATAAGCGCATTCGGGTCTGTCCATATTGTCCACGTATTGGCGTCGGCATTGGTCTCGAATGTCACCAGCACTCGGGCCCAGTTGCTGAGGTTGCATGGGTCTAATGCCACCAGGCCGGAGCCGGAGAGATCGCCCATCCACTCAGTTGAGAGTTTATACTGCTTACCTATCTTGACCGGCAGCACCTGATAAAAGTAGTGGCCGCTGGTCCCGGTAGTCTCCGTATAGCTTCCTATCCCGACTGAACCGACCGGGTTGCCGCTATATTCGTCAAATATGACAATTAACGTACCCACGGCCGAAGGCAGGTCGAACGCCTGCCAGCCTGGCACAATATCGCTGTCGAATGTGCCGTTGACGGCAATGTTGTTGTTGAGCGGCAGCGTCTCGTTCCAATGGTTTGCCATCAGTGCGTAGTCTAATAAGTCGACTTTGCAGTTGTTATCAAGGTCAGAGACAATGGGGACGAAACAGTTGTATGGCATAGTCGTTGCGTTTGCATCTTCAGACCAGCCGGTTGCATTGAAGTTAATACTTTTGTCCTGAGCTATGACTCTATAAGTATATGTTGTGTTTATGGCAAGATTCGTATCAGTCCAGGAAGGGCTTGCCACCCAGCCGGAATCATGATTCGGGTCTGTTATGTTGGCAAAGTAATACTCCACGCCGCTGATATCCGTTGCTGTAGTTGCCGTCATTGTAATAGAATTGCCGCTGATAACATTGGGTTCAATTGCCCATGTCATCGGATTAGGCGTTGGAGGCATAGTGTCCTGAGTTGTAAAGCTCCATACTATGCCTGTAGTTGCAGCACCGCCCGTGTTCTTTTCATCTATGCGCCAATAATATGTTGTGAGAGAAGCCATTGTTCCAGTGTCATAAGTTGTATCAGTTTGGTTGCCTATAAATGGCGGAGGATTTGTAGTTCCTAAATATACATCGTGAGATGCAGCGCCGCTTCCTGCTGTCCAGCTTAGGTCGGTGGTAGTGTTGACATCTGTAGCTTCATTAGATGGACTTGGATTGGTTGCCTGTCCGGCTAATGGAGGAACAGTAAAGTTCCATACTGTACCTGTAGTAGTACCGCCTGAATTCTTTTCATCTACACGCCAATAATATGTAGTGCTGGAGCTCATTGTGCCTGTGTCATAGAATGTATAAGCCTGATTGTCTATAAATGGCGGAGGATTAACAGTTCCGAAATATACATCATGTGAAGTGGCGCCGCTTCCTGCTGTCCAGCCAAGGTCCTGAGTCTGGCTGACATCTGTTGCGTTATTAACTGGTATCGGATCAGTTGCCGCCCCCGGCGGTGGTGGAATAATAGTAGTAAAACTCCAGACTGTACCTGTAGTTGTACCGTAGGCGTTCTTTTCATCTATGCGCCAATAATGTGTAATGCCGACAGCCATTGTTCCAGTGTCATAAGTTGTAGTGGTCTGATTTCCTATAAATGGCGGAGGATTGACTGTGCCAAAATATACATCGTGCGATGGAGTGCCGCTTCCTGCCGTCCAGCTTAAATCCTGAGTTTCGCTGACATCTGTTGCGCCATTGGCTGGAATCGGATTGCTTGCCTGACTGGGTGGGCTGCCGCCTGGGACATACTCAAAGCATCCGAGGTCGGGTGCACTGCCATTATACGGCAGGCCGACATTAGTTCCCCCATCAATGAGATCGCTTCCGGTTACAAGGTGCATAAAAGCGATGTCGGGCAAACTGCCATCAGCATTTCGCGGGCCATACGCCGAAGCAGAGTCAATACTGACAAAATCTGCGATGGTAACAACAAACGGACTCTGCCAGCTATTCGTTGTTTGCACAACAAAAGTGCCGAGATTCCTCGAACCTGTAAAATAATCGCAATTGGTAACTGTTGCCGTCTCGCCGCTGGGCAGCGCTGTAGTTATACTATAATTATACGTGCCATTGCCGAATGCTGTGCAGTTGTAAAGTGTCATTGAACCTTTATCACTATTTTGGTCAAATCCTTTTACCCTATTTTGAAAAGAGAGACAATTTTTTAAAATCGCATGATGTTTCAAGGTCTTATCATCACTTCCACCCATCTTAAATCCATTACCGTCACCGCCGCTTGCAGCACCACTCTTTAGATAACCATTCTTAAAACACCAGCAGTTCTCATAAGTGGTAGTTACATTATCAGTGCCCCTGAGATACCCATCATACCCGTCATCTGCGTTCTGCCACGACCTGCAGCCGTAAAAGTAATTGCCGGTACCTACATCCATCTTCGGTGCAAAACCATCGGCATCTTCTTGAGCCGCGTCACAATTATAATATGAATCGCAATTTATGATTTCATTGTTCGATGCAGCATTTTCTATTTGAACGCCGCTATTCCTATTTTCATAAAAGGAACAGAATTCGACGATATTATAGATTGCTCCGCTTCCGCTAATTTTTAATCCGTTACGCGGAGCTCCTTTGAAATCTATCCCTTTCACATGCCAATAACCACCGTTGATTTTAAGACCATCGGCGCCAGTGCCCGTCATTGCTGAGAAATTCACAAACGGCCGTTCATTCGGATAGGCGAACAATTTAGGTCTGTTACTTGCGCTGGAACCGCTCTTGGTACCAAGAGTTATTGCGGTGCTTGCGCCTGTGTATGAATATGTTCCGGCGCGCACATAAATAGTGTCACCTGCCGCAATATATCCAACAGCATAGCCAATCGTTTGAAATGGATGGTCTATATCACCAGGGTTGGAATTACTTCCGGTTGTAGATACATAATAGGTATTGCAATATGCAGAACAAGCTGTAAAAAGCAAAACCAATAGGAAAAGTAAATGTCGCTGTCTGTTCATTCGCGAAACCGATGCTTGCCGCTTAGATTGAAACATTTCAAAAACTCCGAAAATAAATAAATTATCGTGCCTCCCTCACGTACCCCCAGAATCATAATGATTATACCAGAAATTTGGACTGTAAAACAAGGGTATAATGATGAAAATTTGCGCAAATTAACAATTCAACCTTAGTTAACCACATAAAAAGGCCTATTTTGGGGCATAATTTGCGAGATATTGTGGATTTGCCGTGTCTATAAACAGGGCGTTCATCCTGTTTGGATTGAACGCCCGATAGAGTTCTATTAATATTGTTTATTAGTATCTTTTTATTAAGCTTACCACACTGTGGCAAAATCAGCGAAATCAATAAAGTTCACAGTGTCATTCTCATCGAAATCTCCCGGAATACCCATTCCAGTCATGAGCCAATTTTCGCCTATTATCCTGATATCGCCCCAGCCGATGGTGCCGTCACAGTCAAGGTCATAGATATTATCGGCGACATAGTCCTGGGCTGTCGTATCTCCAGCAACATTGGAGTATGCTCTGGAATTCGGGTCGAAAGTATAATGGAGTTTACTTGGCGTTACTGTGCCGGACCAGTTGTAGTCGACCCATATTTCGTAATAACCGTTGGCATCTGTTGTGTCTGAATTGGCGCCGAGACTTCCAGTGACGAGTACGTTTCCTATTGGTACCAGACAGGCATTTTTAACATAGCCTGCAATTTTATATGTTAACAGCGTACCGACATAATTCTGCAGTTCTGTGTTTACGGTAACGCTGGAATAGGTAATACTGTTGGGCTCGAACATATATCCCGTTTTGCTTGGAGTAGCCGTACCCGACCATCCACAATCTACCGTTAACTGATAGTAACCGTTAATATCGGTTATATCAGAGCCGCCGCCGTTGCTGGCATTTATAGACACACCCTCAAGAGGCATGTTAGCGTCAGATTCGGTAACATATCCGGAGATAGTATTCTGGTCGATGACGAAGTTAGCCTGCGCTGTATAATCCGCGTCCATAGTTATAGTCGTACTGGCAGAGGCCGGATTTGCCACTTTGCCGGCAGTAACGCCGGTGCCCGTCCAGTTGACAAAATGATAATAGACTGAAGGTGCAGCCACGATATTAACTACTGTATTATGGTCATATTGAAAAGCTCCTTCGCCGGGAGTTGTTACGCTGCCGCCGCTGCTGGATGAAGTGGTCAGTGTGCGTTTATAGATAGTAGTGAAATTCCAGACAGTACCTGTGGTAGTGCCATCGGTGTTCTTTTCGTCTATACGCCAGTAATATGTTGTTCCGTTGCTCATTGTTCCTGTGTCATAAGTTGTACCAGCCTGATTTCCTATAGATGGCGGAGGATTAACAGTTCCGAAATATACATCGTGTGAAGTAGCGCCAGAGCCTGCTGTCCAACTGAGGTCCTGAGTTATACTGACATCTGTTGCATCATCGGATGGAACAGGACTGCTTGCCGCACCGGGCGGAGTAATAATCTGTGCCGCTTTGATTTCAACAGCAACGATTGTCCAGTCATCGCTGGCTGTGGCTGTAGCGTTGAATGTGTAAGTTCCAGCCGTTGCCGCTAAGCGATCGCCACCCCAGAATCCAACGTCTGAAGAAGTGCTCGTGCCGGTGGCACTGTCCCAAAGTTCGGTGATTCCGCTGCCGGGCGTATATGGGTCGGTATCACCTCCATAATTTGTCAGCGCACCAAAGATAAGCGAGTTAGCATTAAGTGTAGTGATGTTCGTTGTTACATTTGTGCCGGTGGTTGCCAGATTGCTTGCGGTTGCCCCGATGGGGCTGCTCTGATCAACGTCTGTGAAGTTAACGGCAGTGATGGCGGACGGATCCGTAGAAGCTGCAAAGGTTACGACAATGCTGGCCGTTCCAACCGTAGGCCCAACCAGATACCAGATTTCAGTTGCACAGCTTGAAGACGATCCCGATGCTCTGGAAACAGCTTTGGTCAGTGCTGTGCCTCCATAAGTGATGGAGCTGACCGACTTATCGCCTTTAATCATTACGCTGACGGTCAATAATCGGTTGTCTCCCGCCGCGACAGTATGTGAGAATGTTGCACTCGTTCGTGCGCTTGACGAGGAATTCAGCGTAACGGTTCCAACAATCGGACTTGGCGCCAATGTCGTGGCGGATTGAGTGCTGGACCAGCCGGTTTCGTTTAGAGTAGCTGCGTTGTCGCGTGCTTTAACCCTGAACGAATACAGCGTACTCGGGGTAAGACCTGAGGCCGCATATGTCGTGTCTGTTTGCCAACTGCTGCTCCTGCCGGCATCTGTGGTGCATTCGAAGTAATACTGCACAGGCCCGGTATCATCGGCAGCGGTTGTAGCGGTCATTGAGATTGAAGTTGAGCTGGTTGCCGTCGGTACCGAAGCCCAGGTCATCGGGTTCGGCGTCGGAGCTATTGTGTCGGCCTGGGTAGTAAAGTTCCATATTGTACCTGTAGTTGTGCCGCCTCCGTTCTTTTCATCTATTCGCCAATAATATGTCTTGTTAGGGCTCATCGTGCCGGTGTCATAAGTTGTACCGGCCTGATTTCCTATAGATGGCGGAGGATTAACAGTTCCGAAGTATACATCGTGCGAAGTGGCGCCACTGCCCGCTGTCCAACTAAGGTCCTGGGTCTGACTGACATCTGTTGCGCCATTTGCAGGCGTCGGACTGCTTGCCTGTCCGGGCGGGTCGCCGCCTGTCAGCGTTGTTGCGGAAGCCGGAGACGATACAGCGCCCGTAAAGATAGTCTGGGTCTGGTTGCGAGTCTGGACGGTATATGTATAACTCGTGTTGGGCGTCAAGTTGGTATCTGTATAGGATGAGCTGGTTTGCCAGCCGGAATCATGTCCGCCTGAATTACAATCGAAATAGTATTCAACACCGTCATCGCACGTTGCGGTAGAAGCGGTCATAGAGATGGATGAATCGCTGGCCGCGTATGGCGCGACGGAAAAAGTCATAGGATTTGGCGAAGGAGTGAGTTTGTCGACGCCTGCTCCGTTAGGAACTATAGTATTAATGCTTGAACCGGCATCGAGGGTGTACGAATAAGGCGGCACAAAAATATTGTTGTAGTCGTTCGGAAACGTTGTGGGAACTGTGCAGCCTGAAAACACATTGCCGGTATTCCAGCCGATTTTTCCCCAAACGGTAGTGTGATAGTCTTTCCAGGGAAGGGGTACAGCATCGTAGTAATTGTTTTCGACCTTAATCTGGGCTTCTTCACCTACGCCTTGGCAATACCCGCCGGCCTCGAGATTGCTGTAATAATTATTGAAGACGTGGACCTGGCCGAAACGTACTCTTGGCATACGCTCTTTACAATTGGTACTCCACCAATTGTGGTGAAAGGTCTCTTTAAGTTTGCCGCGGGAGGTGTATTCGGTGTCTGACGAACCTACCAGGCAACAGTTACGGTGGGTCAGGTTATTGCCGTCTGGGGTATAATAGAACTTGGTCCAGGATATAGTTAAATAGTTGGATTGCTTGGTAGGGTCTATAAGGCCGTCGGGCGAATCAAAGATATTGCAGTGGTCTACCCAGATGTGCAACGAACTATTCTGTATCGTGATACCATCGGTCCACGGATCATCGTCGCCCTGGTTAACGCTGTCTCTATACCAGATGTTAAGATTGCGGATGATAATATTGCTCTTACCCGAAATATTAAAGCCGCCGTTAACGCCGGGATTGGAGCCGATGCCGATGATAGTTTTGTTGGACTCTAAGTTAATTGTCTCTGTGTGGTTTGCCGAGGTTCCACGAGGCATCGTTATAGTTCCGGACACGAGAATAACATAAGGCGTAGTACTTGTGGCGTAGTTTTTTAAAGCGGTTGGATCTGTAACGATAACAGTATCGCCAGCCGAACCGCCTGTGATTGTATAGGGCGCGTTCCCATCAGTCAAAGATGCCCAGCCAATAGGCGAACTTTCAAACGCTTGAGCCAAAGTGTAGAATAGAGAAATTACGACAAATCCCCCTGCAAGAAGTGCTTTTTTCATCACTTAAGACCTCCTAAAAAACTATATGTCCTATATTACCCATATTATACCGCAAACCTGACTTGAAAGACAAGGCATAACTATCTATATGGTAGATTTGCGCGAATTTATGGTTTTTATTGCGTAAAAGACGGTTTTTTGTGTGAGAGGTAGAAAAACTGCTAAATTGGGTCGAATTTGTAGCCTATTTCTCTTAATGTATGTATAAAAACGGGATTATGAAGGTCTGGTTCGATTTTATTTCTCAAAGTGGTTACAAATCTGTCGATACTTCGCTGGCCGGTAAAACTGTTATAGCCCCAGACGGCATTTAATATTTCATCACGAGTTAATGCTTTTCCCTGCTTTTTCAGGAAGAATTCGAGCAGTTTATATTCTTTTGGCGAAAGCTCAATTTCCTTATTTTTTTTGGTAAGCTTTCTTGCAGATATATCGAGGGAAAAATCGCCGAACTTATAGCTGTCTTTTTCACTTTGTTTTCTTCGCCGCAGAAAGGCCGCTGAACGGGCGAGCAGTTCTTTTATGCTGAAAGGTTTTGTAACGTAATCATCGGCGCCGAGATTAAGCCCGAGGATAATATCCGACTCTTCGCCTTTGGCAGTGAGCATAATGACAGGCATATCGAGTTTTTCTTTTCTGATGAGCCGGCAGATTTCATAGCCGTTGATTTTCGGCAGCATAATATCGAGTATGATTAAATCAGGCTTTCCGTCGAGAGCGGCGTTAAGTCCTTTCTCACCGTCGGAAGTGGTAAGGACATTGTATCCTTCGTAGGCGAAGTTGTCTTTCAAGCCCCGCAGCATCGACGAATCATCTTCAATTATCAGTACCGTTTCCATAGTTTAGATTATTGGCAATTTTACCGTAAATATACTTTCCTTGCCGAGTTTGCTTTCGACGCTAATTTTGCCTTTGTGGGCATCGACGATGAATTTTACAATCGACAGGCCCAGGCCGGCACCTTCGGCCTGCCGTGAAAGGCTGGTGTCGGCCTGGTAGAATCTATCGAATATTTTTTTCATCTGCCTGCGTGTCATTCCAATGCCATTGTCTTTAACCGCAAAGCAAATCGAATTATTTTCGACAAAAACATCGAGTTCGATTTGTTTGTTATCATTAGAGTATTTATAAGCATTATCGAGCAGATTTATCAATACCGTTACTATAGCGTCTTTGTCCGCTTCAATCATCGGCAGAGGCTTAAGAACATTCAAACTAAAATGTACATTAGCTTTTTCAAATTTTGCCTGCATAGCCTCGGCGGCGTTATTTGCGATTTCAACGGGACTGGCCGATGCGATATCAAAAATCTGCTTGTTGCGTTCCATTCTGCTGAATGTAAGGAAGTTATCTATTAATTTACTCAATCTGAGATTTTCTTTTGATATAAGCTGGAGATATTCGGTTTCCTGCTGCCGGCTTTCGCATCGGCCTTCCAATAGCGTGTCGACAAGAACCCGCATTGACGACAGGGGGGTTTTCAACTCGTGAGTAATAGTCGCGATAAAATCGTTTTTAAGTTTGTTGAGTCTTGCCTGTTTCAGAACGGCCTTTCCCGCCAGAAGGGTGCTTGAAAACATCAGGACTATTACAATCGAAGCGACCCAGATATAAATATATCTTTTTTTATCGGCGGCCTCTTTGAAAACACCCGAGCGCAGATAAAGTTCCGTTTTCCAGCCGGCAAAATAATTTGTCAGGTTCAGCGTTGAGAATATTTCACCCTCGGCAGCCTCTTGCCTGGCTATTAGTTGTCCCTTGTTGTCATATATCCTGCAGAAAACCAGTTCATCAGTAAAGTCATCAACACTTTTCTGCCAGAATTGAGACATTTTTTCTGCTGTCAAAAGACCGAGCATTTTACTGTCGCTAAGTTTGAAATATATACCATATAAAGGCCGTGAGCTTTCGATTTTTCGGAAAACATTTTGCGAAAATAGTTTTAACCCTGAATTATCTTCTAAATATTCGACGGCCGTAAGAGATATTAAACTGGAATCGATAATTCTTTGCGCATTTTGTATTTCTGTTTGAAGTTTTTCGTTAAATCCCTTTTCTTTTGCAATATCTATAAGCTGATTCAAAACAAATATTTTTTTCTCTGCAGTAATAAAGAGTTTTATAGTGTCAGGAAATTGATTTTGCAGTTCTTTAAGCAAATCTTTATGATTTGTCCTGCTGTAAAGATTAACAAGCATCAATCTATCCTGGCTGATGAGTTCAGGTGTGTATTTGCCCTTAATATATTGGCTGGGGTATGCGAGATCATGGCAAACCTTTATTGCTTCATCGAATTTGTTTTGTTTAGTCAGGCATCGCACAATACCTAAATGACATTCATGTTTAATCATTCCATCAGAAGAAGTTTCTAAAAGTTTATTATACTCTTTCATCGCTTCTTCAAAATTTTTGGTTTTGAATTCTAAATTCCATGCCTCATTGATAGACTCGGTCAATACTACGTTCTCAAACAATTCCGGGAATCTTTTAGTAGTGACAGGGTATGTGAGATTATCGTTTTGATCGTAAATTAGATGTGACGAAAAGAAGCCTATATTTTTATCTAATGAAATCCAAAAGGTTTCCGGATATTTAAAAAAGAGTTCTTCAGCACGTTTTGTATAGCTGTCAATGAGTTTCTGCCTGATTGCCAGTCTTTCGTTTTTGACGGCCTGAGTCATAAACCATAGCAAACATACGGTGGGCAGTATTACCGCTATCGCAAGCAGCAATATTACCCACCGTAATTGATTTTGTGAATTATTCTTTAATTTGTTCATTTATTAGGGTCATTTAATTTTGTTAACATTGTAATTGCGGCCTCTACGTTGTTTTTGACCATAGGGTCAGTATCCTCAAGGGCTTTTTGAAGAGTTAAAAGAGCCTGCTTGTCGCCGTAAAGGCCGAGGGCATAAGCTGCGCATCTTCTGGCATAGCCGTCTTTATCGTTCAGGGTCATATCTTTAAGCGTTTCGAAAGCTGAAGAGGCTTTTGCTGTGCCCAGCGCGAGAGCGGCCATTCCTCTTGTGTAATTTTCATCGTGTTTGCAAAACTGAATCAGTTTTGGTTCTGCGGGAGCGATACTTTCGAACCCGCCTCGCCAGAGAATGAAAATGGCCGAGCGTCTTACTGCTGCATTGTTGCTGTCGAGATAACGGGCCACCTCTAAAACGGCCTTGTTCGGGTCTATAGTTCTTAAAGTGTTCAGCGAGGCAGTAATCTTGGGGTCGTTTTCAGCATAAGTAGAAATTGTCAGCACCGTTTCATTAACCATTTTTTCCAATTGTTCAGGTGAAACATTTGCCTTGGCGCCGGTGATTCTATATTGAAATGAAGTGGTCAGACTGCCGCCGGCAGGAATTGTTTTTTCGACTTTAAGTTGAATTCTGCCGTCTTTTTCAGTTACCGCCATATCGGGCGGAGTAGTGGAAATAAGTTCTGAACCTTTCGGAAGCAGGTAAGTTTCTATCCGCAGCGTCGGCACACCGCTGTTCGGCGAATGATTCATAAAATATTGCCAGGTGTCTTTGGTTCCGGGCAGGATATTTACAAGACCGCTAATAGTGCCTTCGCTGTAATATGTAAATTCTTCGCCCTGCATTATAGGTTTGTTGAATGTAATTTTGTAACGATATATATTTCCTTCGTGGGTCGTTTCGAAAGATATTGCATTGCCGTTGGCATCGTACATTTTTGTTAGTGAGACAAAATCAGAATTGATAAAACCATTGGTAGTAATTGGCTCCGAACCGTCATTCTTTATTTTATTCGGCATCTTGAAGTGAATCAGGCCGTTTGAATCGATTTCATTATGCATTTCCTGAACAAATTTGGGTTTGCTGCTGACGCCTAATTTATCGAGTTGCTGTTGCACATTTTGTACGACGGATTTCTGTTCCGGAAAATAACCGATGACTTCTTCGAAATACTTTATCGCTGTTTCTTTATCGCCTTTTTTCAGATTGCACATACCGAGCTGATAAGTAGCCCTTGCGGAGATGCGTTCAACATCGTTATATTCTTCGCGTATCCGGCTGTAGATTTCCATAGCCTTGTCGAGGTTTCCTTCGGTCTGCTCGGCGTAAAGGCCTTGCTGGAGCAGAACAGCAGGGGATTGGGAAGATTTATTCGGGTCATTGGATGACGCAGGGGCGGTTTTGAAGTTGATGGGGTAAATTTCTGCCGGTTCGCCTTGGGTATTCATACAGGCCTGATAACTGGGACAATTTATACTCATCTCGTAATTGTAATCAGGTTTGAGTTTAACGCCCATCACGAATGTTCTTTTATTTAACCATTGCGGCTTGCCTGTAGTTTCAGGGAATCTTGGTCCGCCGCCGCAGATTGAATATCCGCTCATATCCATATCCTGGTCAAATACAATCCGGATTGTCCTCAAGGCAGGGTCCACATCCTGCTGGCCGTTTTCCGGAACTATTTTGATTACTTTGGGATGGGCTGCGTTTGCGGATGCTGCAATAAGAGCCAAAATAACTAACAAAATCATATTCAGCGTTTTCATTTGCAATCTCCTTACAACAATAAATTAACATAAATTATTGATTTTCAACAGTAGAATTTATAACAGGAGCTTGTTACCGAATTGTTACGGTTTTGTCCTTTTTTGAAGAAAAATGATGTCCCCATAATGCGGCTATAACATCTAAAAAGAAAATCCGCCAGACCGGAAACCGGCCTGGCGGATTTTTAGTACAAAAGAATCTGACAACTGCTTTGATTAGAGCAGTTTAATTATTACCCAGAAACCTGCTACGATGGCAAGTGTAAGAGCCAGACTTCCGATAACGCCATAGGTATCTTCCCTGTCCCATTTGCAGAATTCCCAGCTGGAGTGCGGAAACAGCTTCGTATGGTCGAACCGCGTCGGGTCAGCGTAACTCTTCTCAAGTTCCGCCTTGTCCAGTGCATGGTCTGGAATGACTTTCGTCTTCATCTTGACATAGAAGCGGGCAATATTTTCTTCCAGACCTTTATCCCTGGTGAACCAGCTTATCGGAATAAGGAGAACAAACGGCAGGAGTGAAGCCACAAGATATCGTGCCGTCAGCAGTGAGGCCGGTTTCATTTTTGTGAGGTCCAGCCCTATTAAATCGGCAACCACCAGTTCGGTATTCAGTCTTCCTATACCGACCATTAGCGAATTCGCATCTTCCGGATTGCTCCTTGCTACAGTACTGTAGAATATGCTTGCGGGTGGTATTATAGCTTCTTTCATTATTTTCTGCCCGACAGCGGAAGCAGCTCCTTTATCAACGTCCTCCTGTTTAGCCGGAGCATTACGCATAACCGTTTGTTCTATGGTTTGCCGGGTGAGCCATTTTGAATATTTAACCGATTTGAATGCAGGCAGGATTTCCGGCAGAACTGCGAACAGCAGGGTACAGACTATTACCTGCGTATATACAGCCTTGAGGCTCAGGCGTTTCCAGAACAGCAGCAGCATTACCGGTGCGCCGAAGATAATATTCAACATCGGCTGCATCTTAATTATATCCATCAGGCTCTTGTAATGTACCGCGATATAAATAGCGAGCAGTAGAACAACGCCAATGGCTATTCGCGATACGTTAATATAATGATGGTCGCTCTTGTTTTTGACGAAAGGTTTATATAGATTTCTAACGAACAGAGCTGAGAGGTAAATAGAATTACAGGCCAATGCAGCCATATTTGCCGCCAGGATACCCGCTATCATAACGCCTTTCAGTCCGACGCCGAGCAGATTATTGCTCATTACGCCCCAGGCACTATCTGGGTCGGAAATCGAGGGGCCATAGAGTGCAAAGGCAAGCAGGCCGCACAACGCCCACATAATAGTAAGGATACGTTTGGTATAGTTGCCGCCTAAGCCGCCGACTCTTGCCGTAATCTCGTCCTTGGCTGAGCCGTTGTGAGCCATATTGCCCTGATGGCCGGTGATGCCGATAACATAGTTGGCCAGCAGGAACGCGGCGATTGACCAGATGGAAAATTCGTCCAAACCAGAACCGAAAAAGTGCAGCATACTATCTGGTACCCTTGCGGAAAATACACCCCAGCCGCCCAGTTTTACCAGCGCAATCGGTATCATCATCATCGAAAAGGCAAAAACCAAAAGCCCCTGAATTACATTATTCCAGACCGTTGCCTTAAGCCCTCCCATTATTACATATGAGCCTACGAAGATTGTATAGATTATGTAAAACCATGAAGCGGGGGTGTAGGATATAAAAGAGCGGATTTGCTCTTTTTTGTACATACTGTCGAGAGCCTTATATCTTTCAGTACTTTCCTGCGGGAGCTGTTTTGCTCTGTAGAGTTTGTTGAGCTGTGTGTATTCCGTGTATAAATCCGTTTTTTCTTTTTCTGCAGCGGTATATTCTGCGATGGGCTTTACTGTCATCGCCTCGAAGGTACGAAATGTGATTTTGTAACTCATACCGGCGAGAATGATTGTCAGCCAGATTCCGACGACGGCATAAAAAACGGACAGGAATTTGCTTTTGAATCTTTCATCGAAAAGCTCGGCCATCGTAATCAAGCGTACTCGTCTGAACCAGCCGGCTATGAACCAGTAATAAGGCCCTGAAAAGATTGGAGCCAGCATAAGCCATACGCCGCCGATTCCTTTGCCGAATGCGAAACTGGAGGTGTTAACGGCATTACTTGCGTCGACAATAGTGGCCATGTTCATAAAGTATTGAAGAAGCTTGCCAACCGAACGGCCGGCCATAAAGAAATCTTCCTGACTTTTTACTTTGCCCGAGGTTTTTTTACCAACCCAGGTGATAGCTCCCAGATAGGCCACAATCACCAACACATCGATAGGATGAAAACCCAAAAGATTCATATCGTTCCTTTCATTTACAGTTACAATATGGACAAAAAGACATAATACGTCATATTTATCAGAGATTTAGCGAAGAGACACATGCAAAACAGATGATTACACCTAAATATCCCGATGTGATTGCACTAATACGGGCACTCGCTGCAATCCCTGCACTATTTTTTTGTTTTTCCGTTAATCCTAACATATTCCAATTAAGCGTAAGAACATAGCAGGAACGGGATTATATGTCTACAAAAAAAAATGTAAAAAAAAGAGCTTTATCGCGCAAAATCCTTATAAAATATTGGACAGAAACGCTGTTTGAAAATATGAAGTGAGGCGGTATTATATCAATATGAAAAGAAAATTAATAATTTGCGTCGTTCCGGTATTGCTGATTGCGGTTTATTGCGGCGGGGCAGAGCAAATTCCCGACCAGCCCAATAATGTCAATGTGTCCCAGCCGGGCAGCGATTCGTTTATCAGTAAAAAGTATATCGACATAGGCCAGATATACGTTTATTTCGAAATCGCAGGCCATGGAAAGCCGGTAATTTTGATTCACGCCCATTCTCTTGATTGCCGAATGTGGGATGCTCAATTTGCCGAGCTGGCAAAGCATTATAAAGTCGTCCGCTACGATATGCGAGGCTACGGCAAAACCGATATGCCGGTCGAAGGTCTGAATTTTTCGCACGCAAAAGACCTGCGTAAATTGATGTGGTTTCTCGGTATTCCAAAGGCGCATCTGGTAGGTGTATCACTTGGTGCTTTTGTGGCCGTCGATTTTCTTGCGTTGTATCCGGAGCAAACACTATCGGTAACAGCGATTGCCGGCGGAATCCGCACATCAGCGATAAATCCAGAACAAGAAAGTCAGAAAAAACTTGCGTCAATCGAAGCGGTAAAAAAGCAGGGCGTTGGGGCATATAAAAAACAATGGCTTGAAATGATAATGAACGTCTGCGGCCCGCACAAAGACGAGGTTCGGCCTCAATTGGAGCAGATGATAAACGGCTGGTCTGCCTGGCAGGCGCTGCATATTGAGCCGCCGTGGGAACTTAACCCGCCGGTCGCCGTGCAGCTTAAGGCTAAACATCCAAATATACCAGTGCTTATTCTAATAGGCAAACACGATTCACAGTGGAGCGTCCGTTCAGGAGAAACTCTGGCGGAGATTATGCCAAAGGCCAAAAAACTATATTTTGAAGACGCGGGTCATTTTCCGAATATGGGAACACCCGCCGAGTTCAATAAGATCCTGATGGATTTTCTATCATCCATCGAATATAACTCCGCCGCCGATTGAGCATTAGTATTAGTATCGGCGATTTTATTCTTCCATCCAGTTGTCCGCAAACACTGCAAATTCATCGAAGTTGACTATGCAATCATCATTCAAATCCACTCCGGCAGTATCGTTACAATTATCCGACAGCCAGTATGTTAAAAATTCGGCAAGGTCGTTCATTTCTACTATATCGTTACCTATAAAATCGCCGTACAGACCGCTATACACTTCATTTGAGTCGTCAGACTCGTTCAAAGATGTATCTGCCGCTGTAACAACATAGTAATATGTTATGTCGGTAGTATTAATATCGTCGATATAGTTCGAATCGGCCACAAGCGAGCCGTTCAGTTTGCCGTAGCCGCTGCCTGAAGTTGTCGAACGATAAACGTTATAACCTGCCAGGTCGCTTTCACTGTTGTTGTTCCAATCAAGAATAACGGGTATATAACCTGCTGTTGCTGTCAGGCCTACGGGCTTTAGCGGAGGCGTGGTATCAGCCACGTTGCCTGCGCCGGCCATCACGAGACTCTTGACATCCGCGCCGGTATCAAGCGTATAAGAATAATTCGGTTCAAAAATAGTAGCATAGTTGTTTGTAGCCCATGTTGGAGTTGCGGTATTCACAAATACGTTACCGGTATTCCAGCCGATTATTCCCGGAGTATAACCGCTGGTGTTGCAACTTGACCAGGCACCGTTTACGTTATCAAAATAGTTATTCTCAACTCGAAGCTGGGATTCAACACCTACTCCGATACAATAACTGTTGCCGGAGCAGCCGTAATAATTGTTATAGACGTGGACCTTGCCGAAACGTCCGCGAGGCATTCTCTGATCACAATGACTTCCCCACCAGTTGTGATGGAAGGTGATGCGGAGCTTGCCTCTGTCTCCGGTATCAGTGTCACTGGCGCTTAAGAGATTTACGAAGCGATGGTCATCAGCCGGGGCAGGGTTGCTATAGTAGAATTTGCACCACGAGACGGTAACAAAATCGGATGCCTTGGTTATGTCGATACATCCGTCACCGCAATCGTAGACGGTGCATTTGGTGATGAATAGATTGGTTACATAGTCTTTTACAGAGATACCATCTGCTTCTGCATAGTTGTGGTTGGTGATATTTAGCCCTTGTATAATTATGTTGGAAGAGTAAGGAGCACTTCTTTGGAATCCGAGTCTTCCAATGATTGTCGAACTTGTATTTAAGCCTATGATAGTTTTGTTGGACTTGATGTTGACTCCTCCGCCGACAGAGCCAAGGTCGATAGTACCTGAAACCTGTACGATATAAGGTGAGTCCGATTCGGTATAGAGATTGAAATCCGCAGCGGTGCTGACGGTAACAGTAGTTCCGCCCGCTCCGCCTGTAGTACCGCCGTTTTCACTGGCCCATCCGTCAACAGCGAAGGCCTTAGATGTCAAACAGAAAAGAAAAATTACGACAAATCCCCCTGAAAGCAGTGCTTTCTTCATCAACTTAGACATCCTGTAAGAAAAGCTATTTGCCATGTTAATATAGCGAACTCATTATGAGAAAATGATGAGAATTTCTCAAATCCTAACAGATTCTCAGCTTAAAAAGCCATTTTACCCTATATTACCCATATTATACTGAAAAATAAGACTGTGAAACAAGGGTATAATACCGTAGGAAAAAAAATTCGCGCAAATTAACACTTTTTTCGCAAAAAAGCGTTAAAAATGCCCAAACTATCTGTTTTGTTATTTGTTTGTTTGCTCCAGACCTTCGACCTGGGCGTTCTTCAATATGAACGGCGGACCTTGCTGCGTTTCGATTTTTACATTTGTGAGTTTGATGTCTTTGGCATTCTGAATCGTCATACCCGTTTCTGCGGAGATATAAATGTTTTCCATCGTAACATCCGACACGCCGCATTCCGGCAGGCCGATAATAACACCGGCATTGCGAGGCTCGAGAAACGCGTGATAGGCGTAATAATAATAAATAAAATCGGTAATGCGGTCGATAATATCAGCATCACCATAGGGGCTGGAGGCCTTGATGTTCTTAATGCTGATGTTACGAAAGATTGGAGTTAAGGCATTGATGGGCTGAGGCGTATCGTCTTTGGAATCCTGATAATAAGAAGAAATATCAATCGGGATTCTAACATTCTCCATTGTGATATCGCTATAGGAGATATTTTCCACCAGTCCGCCTTTGCCGCGGGCGGATTTGATTCGGACGCCGCTGGCCATATTTTTGAATGTGCAGCGTTTAACGATGAAATTACGCACACCGCCGTTCGTTTCGCTGCCGATAGACGCACCATGGCCGTGAAGGAACGTACAGTCTGAGACGGTAATATTTTCACAGGCGGCATTCGGATGCTGGGGGTCGATGCTGCCGGATTTAATTGCTACATCGTCGTCGCCTACGTCAATAAGGCATTTGGAAATGAGGACATTTCGACTGACACTCGGGTCGATAGCGTCTGTATTTGGCGCGATGGACGGCGAACGGATGGTTATACCTTCTATAAGCACGTTTTCACAGCCTTTTGGCACAAGATGAAAACTGGGCGAATTGCAAATCGTAACGCCGGTAATTTTTACGTTCTTGCAGCCTTCGAGCAAAATCAGGCGTGGACGGGGCGAGGTATAGCCGGGTTTGTCTTTTCGAGCTTCCTCAGCGGGTATCCACCATCGAACGCCGGAACCGTCAATAGTGCCTTTGCCGGTAATGGAGACATTGGTCAGGTTCTTGCCGTTAACAAACGCTATAAAATCGCCGCTGCCTTTGAGGTTTTGCAAATCTCTGCCGGGCTTTAGAAAATCGAGCGGTTCATCTGTCGCCTTGAGTTTTGCGTTTTCGTCGATTTGCAGAGTGGTATTGCTACGCAGATGAATTGGCTTGCTCAAATACACGCCGTCCGAAAGTTTAACGATTCCGCCGCCGGCGGCGCCGCATTCGTCAAGAGCTTTTTGAATTGCCTCGGTATCAATTGTCTTGCCATCGCCTTTGGCGCCGAGCTGGCGAACGTCTATGATTTTGTTCGAGCCGGACGAGTTTTCGAGCGATATTGCTTTGGCGGCATAGATTAACGAAATTGCAGCAAATGCCATCAATAAAAGCGTTTTATTCATTTCAATATCTCCAAGTAAGGCGCTGTTATAATGAAAGGGCTGTCATTAGACAGCCCTTTATAAGCGTTAGTAACCTTGAAATTTTACGGCGCCGGATTGCAGTTTGTAAACTTAAGGCCGGAAGTTGAATTGGGGTCGATGTTCCATGCCGGGCCGCTATTTTTGATAGTGATATTATCAAAGGTGCTGTTTGTGCAATTCTTAATATAAGCTCCGCCTTTCTTGGCGCCGTCTATGGTAATATTGCTCAAAGAAAGGTTGGTGTGCTGAGCTTCGGATAACCCGTTAATATAAATGCCGTGGTTTTTGATGTTTTCACAGGTAATATTCTTTACCGTAATATCTTTAAATAGCCCCGGACCGGCCGAAGGGTAATTACTGCCATAAGTGCTATCAAAGAATATCGCTTCTTTTAAAATGTTCTTAATTGTAATATCTCTGCAAAGAATATCCTTGGCTCCGCCGCCCTGGTTCTTGCCTGTTTTAAAACGAAGCCCTCTATCTGTTCCATCGAAAAGACAGTCTTCTACCACATAATTCTTAAACCATGCTGCTGTGAAACTTCCGAAGACTGCGCCGCCATGACCTCGCTTGGCGATGCAATTAAAGACTCTGATATTTTGGTCCGGGTAGTTTTCTTTTACGCCCGGTTCGCCGACGCCCGCGTTGAAGTTAATACAATCATCGCCGGTATCGAAAGTGGAATTGAAAATATAAGCCGTATCGGATGTGCAGACATTAATTCCGTCCGCGTTGTGTATGTCATAAGTGCTTATATTAACACCATTTACAGTAATATTCTTTGAGTAGGTGACAAATATAGTGTGCATCGCCGGATTTACGAGAGTAAGTCCTCCGATGAATACTCCATCGACGCCTTTAATAACAATCATATCTGCTCTATCGCTGTCATCGCCATCGCTTGCGGCGACCTGGTTGTTGCCAAGTTTCGTATTGTTATGCCCCAAAACAGAGCCGACAACATCCGAACCGCCGTTGACGGTGCCGCTGCCGCATATTCTGACATTTTTAATGCTGTAATAGTCCGTAGTATAAGCATTTATCAAACCCGAAAAATTTTCCTTTGAAGCATAATATGGAAATCTCATACTTGTCTTGGGATAATCGGCGGCGTTATCGCTGCCGCGGAGTATTCCATCGATTTGAAGCGTCATATCGCTTTTGAGAAACAATGCGCTGCTTAAGAATGTTCCGGCAGGGATTAAAACTTTGCCGCCCTTTGTGCATTCATCAATGGCTTTTTGAATAGCTTTGGTATTCAAAGTATTGCAGTCGCCGACAGCGCCGTATTTTGTAACATCGAAGACTTTCATTTCAGGGAGTGTCGATGGTATGACCTTATTGCCGGCCTCTGATTCGGCGCCCGAGGCATCTACCGCTTTTACATAAAATGAGTGAGGGGTATTAGCATTCAAACCCGTAGCGGTATAAAAAAGATTTTTCGTGTTTCCAGCCAAAGACCCTTCTATGTAGACATTATAACTGACAACCTTTGAATAGTCAGCAGGCTTGCTCCATATCACCGTAATAGTTGAGTCATCAACAGCCAAAGGCGGTACCATCAGATTCTGCGGCGGAGCGATAGAAGCCTTCGCCGGGGTCGAATTCTGATCCTGTGCCTGGCAGGAATTGCAGCCAAGACATATTATCAAGGCCATAACACTTAAAATAGAAATTACCTTTTTCATTGTTTTTTAAACCTCCTAAAAAATGACTGTTTTTAATCTAACTGTCCTGTTTTAATTATGTAACAAAATTTCACGAATGTCAAATTTATATTTTAATGAGACTGATATACCTGACGATATTTTTGAGGAAGCATCCCCGCAATTTTTTTAAAAGCACGTCTCATATTGGAGGTATAATGAAAACCTGAACGAACGGCTACTTCATCGATTGGCAAATTTGTTTCGGCAAGCAGGATTTTAGCGACATCGAAGTGAGCCTGTATGATTTCATCGTGTATGGATCTGCCGACTATTTTGTGAAATTTCAACTGTAGCGAGCGTTTACTGATACAAACATGATTGGCTATTTCATTTACCTGCAGGGGTTTATTGCTGTTCTGCTTGATATATCTCATAGCCTGAGCGATATCAGGGTCGTTGATTGCGAAAATATCTGTTGAGCCGCGAGATTCAACATGAGTCGGCTGAATTTCTATACACTGACCTTGCATGGTTTCCCGTCCTGAAATTAACTTATCGAGCAGTTTGGCCGCGTTGTAGCCGGCTTTTTTGAAGTTAAAAGCAATGCTCGATAACGGCGGGTCGCAGATATTGCAAATAGCCTCGTCATTATTAACGCCGAGAATAGCGACTTCATCCGGAATATTTATATGGGCCTCCTGTGCCGCATTGATTAAATGACAGGCGAATATATCGCAACTGCCGAATATGGCTGCCGGTTTTGGCAATTGCTTAAGCCATTCTATCAGGTTTTCCTGGCCGGCATCGAAAGTCGTATTTATCCACAGTTTAGTAAATGGTATAAGGTCATTTGTAATAGATACTTGTTTTTCCTTAAATGAACTGACTTTGTAACCCTCTTTGGCAAGATAATCGGCAAAATGTTCCAGCCTGTCACAGGACCATTTTGCCTGGGTCAGGCCGAAGAATGCAAAATTTGTAAATTTCTTTTTGAGAAGATACTCAGCTGCCATATACGCGACTTCTCTGGAATTCGCGCTTATGAAAGGCAGATTGAGCATATTCTGCATAGTGGCTACCGCTATTACAGGCATATCTATCTGGAGCAGTTCTTTTGCCTTTGCAGCAGTCTGTGCGCTGACAAAAGCTCCTTTACATCCTCTTTTTTTCAGAAATTCCAGTGATTTTTGTGAACTGTCGGGCCAAATGATTAATTGCCAATCCCCTTTATCGCGGATGTATTCGGAAATGCCGTTCATCAATCCTTCGGTGTTGTGGCTGATATTGTTGTGGGCGAAAGCTATTTTAATTTTTTCTTTCATCTTGCTTTATCGATGTTATTACCTGTTTACTTGATTTTCCGCCTTTTCGAGGGCATACAAAACTGGAAGAACAACCGGAGCAAAAGGATTCTATCATTTATGCCGGATTTGTCAAGGTCTGTAAACCGGCGATTTGAAAGTGCCGCAAAACCTCTCAGAGGTAAAATATTGATTGTTGATAACGACGGGAACATTTTATATAATTAATAGTTATGCATATGTTTATGCGATGTGTTGTGCTCTGATGTGTTAAAATCTTGTCGGTTTCTCAGCGGGAAAATGGGTAGAAACTCAAGTAAAAACTTGTCTCTTTTGATTTGCCTGACATTAGGACTAGTCACTTTTGCTGTTTTTTACCAGGTACACAGTTTCAAGTTTATTACTTATGATGACCCCTATTACGTCTATAAAAACCCGGATATACAGTCAGGCATCTCGCTTAAAACCATCAAATGGGCCTTTACTGCCGGTTATTCCGCTAACTGGCATCCGTTGACCTGGTTTTCACATATGCTGGACTGGCAGCTCTTTGGTAATAACGCCGGCGGCCATCACCTTATTAATCTTGCCTTTCACATCGCAAATACTCTGCTCCTTTTTATTGTCCTTAAGCAAATGACATCTGCACTCTGGCAAAGTGCTTTTGTGGCGGCTCTGTTTGCCCTTCATCCGCTGCACGTCGAATCCGTTGCCTGGGTTTCTGAACGTAAGGATGTCCTGAGTACTTTTTTCTGGATATTAACGATGTGGGCATACCTGCGATATGTCAGACAGCCAAAGATTTCCAGCTATTTGCTCATAGTCATATTTTTTTCGCTGGGTCTTATGTCAAAACCTATGCTGGTAACGTTGCCGTTTGTATTGCTGCTTCTGGATTATTGGCCGTTAGAGCGTTTCGGACGGCGGACAGTATTCTATTTAGTTCAGGAAAAAATTCCTTTCTTTGTTCTTTCAGCGGCTTTAAGCGCCGTTACCTTTCTTGTACAGCGAGGCGGCAAGGCAATGATAGCATTTACCTCGCTCCCTCTGAAATATCGTATTCTCAATTCGTTTCTCTCTTGCATCGAATATATAGAGAAGATGTTCTGGCCGAGTAAATTAGCCGTATTTTATCCGCACATCGGCCGAAATATATCGGTTCTGTATTCCATAATATCAGCTGGTCTTCTGCTGGCCGCGACTGTTCTTGTGATTCGATTTGCAAAAAATCATCGATATCTTCTCACGGGCTGGTTCTGGTATCTTGGAACGCTTGTGCCCGTTATTGGTATTGTTCAGGTTGGCACCCAGGGTATGGCTGATCGCTATACTTACATTACCCTGACAGGTTTATTTATTATCATTGCATGGGGTCTGCCGGAGCTATTCGAAAGATGGCGATACAAAAAAATCGTACTTGTCTCATTGACTATATTGATTATCTCGGCTTTATCGATATGTACTTATAATCAGCTTCGCTACTGGCGAAACACCTTGACTCTGTTTCAGCATACTATTGATGTAACAAAGGATAATTTTTTGGCAATGAATGAATTGGCCTGGTTTTTAGCGGTTGACCCGCAAATTACGGCGCACAATTCTTACAAGGCAACGCAGCTTGCCAAAGAGGCCTGTAAAATTATTAATTATAATAACCCCGGATATTTGGATACCCTGGCTGTTGCTTATGCTGCAGCAGGCAACTTAAGTAAAGCCATAGAAATAACTGAAAAAGCCCTCGAATTATGCCGATCTTCCGACCAGGAAACGCTTAAAAAGGAAATTGAAAGTCGGCTGGCCCTGTACAAGGCGGGCAAACCTTATATCGAAAATGAGCAATACCTTGACTAAATACAGCAGTTTTTGGATTTGTCTGGCTTTGGCGATTGCCACCGCAGCGGTCTATTGCCAGGTTTGCAGCTTTGATTTTGTTAATTATGACGATATGCAGTACATATATAAGAATCCGAATATCCAAACCGGCATAACAGGTCAATCCATCAAATGGGCGATTACTGCCGGTTATGCCGCTAACTGGCACCCGCTGACATGGCTGTCTCATATCACAGACTGGCGTATCTTTGGTAAAAACGCCGGAGGCCATCATCTCACTAATCTTATCTTTCACATCGCAAATACTCTGCTGCTTTTTATAGTTCTTAAGCGGATGACATCTGCTCTCTGGCAAAGCGCTTTTGTGGCAGCTTTGTTTGCACTTCATCCGATGCACGTTGAATCCGTCGCCTGGGTTTCCGAACGCAAAGATGTCCTGAGCATTTTTTTCTGGATGTTGACGATGTGGGCATATCAACGATACGTTAAACAGCCCGGTGTTACACGATATATAATGGTAGTTTTAACTTTTGCTCTTGGTCTTACGGCAAAGCCTATGCTGGTGACTTTACCGTTTGTATTGCTTCTGCTGGATTATTGGCCGTTAGAGCGTTTTGGTCGACGGACGGTTTTCTATTTAATTCGAGAAAAAATTCCTTTGTTTGTTCTTTCAGCGGCTTCAAGCATCACTACTTTTCTTGTGCAGCGAAGCTGGGGGGCGGTATTGACAGCTTCTGAGAGCCCTATGCGTTTTCGTGTTTCCAATGCTCTTATCGCTTATGTGAGATATATAGGGAAAATGATTTGGCCGAGCCATTTGGACGTATTTTATCCGCACTATTACTATAAATTGTCAAACTTTAGGGCCTTAGGTTCGCTGCTGCTGTTGCTGATAATATCTATATTAGTGTTTCGTTTTGCTGCGAAACATCGGTATTTGCTTACAGGCTGGCTGTGGTATCTCGGTACGCTTTTGCCTGTGATTGGTTTGGTTCAGGTAGGAAGCCAGTCTATGGCTGACCGCTATAGCTATATTACGCTGACAGGTTTATTTATTATCGTTGCCTGGGGTGTGCCGGAGATGCTTGTAAACTGGCGATATAAGAAAAGAGCACTTACCATTTCATCGCTGCTGGTGGTTTCGGCTATTTCAGTATGCACGTATTTTCAGGCCGGTTACTGGCGAAACAGCATAGCTTTATTTCAGCACTCTCTTGATTTGTCACAGAATAACCATATTGCGCATCTTCACATGGGAAAAGCTTTGTGTGAGTCGGGCAAGCCGGATGAGGGTGTCAAAGAGTATAGAAAATTTCTTCAGATGTGGCCTAATGATGCGAGTGTTATCAGCGACCTTGGCATTGAACTTATCAAGCAGGGCAGGCTCGATGAAGGTATCAGGGAGTATAAAAGGTATCTTCAAATAAAGCCTAACGACTCGAATATGTTCAATGACATTGGCGTTGCACTGTGCCAACAGGGCAAATTAGATGAAGCTGTCGAATACATTACAAAATCACTGCAAATAAAACCGGATTTTGCCGCTGCCCATAACAATTTAGCCTATACCCTGGCCCTTCAGGGCAATCTCGACAAGGCTGTTATACATTATAAAGAGGCGTTACGGCTTGACCCTAACTATACTTTGGCGCATTATCATTTTGGTCGAATTCTGGAGCGAATGGGTAAAATCAATCAGGCTATTGGGCATTTCGAAGAGGCAATGCGGCTTAAGCCTGACTGGGATGAGCCTGTGAATGTACTGGCCTGGTATTTTGCCGTGAATAAAGAAAATGAATTTTATAATCCCGACGAGGCGGTCAGACTTGCCCAGCGTGCCTGTGAGCTTACGAGCTACCAAAAGCCTGATTTTCTGGACACTCTGGCTGTAGCTTACGCTGCGAAAGGCGACTTCGGCAAGGCAATAGAAACCCTTGAAAAGGCCCTGACATTATGCCGGTCTGGGCAGCAGGAGTCTCTTAAAAAGGAACTCGAAAGTCGGCTGGCTTTATTTAAAGCAGGTAAACCTTATGTCGAAACATGGTAAACCTTTCGCTTATTACTTGAAAAATGGTAAAATTAATGTAAGTTAGGAATATGAAGTATTTGGTTTCAAGTCAGATACAAGTTTTTTTCCTGCGGTTGTAAGAAATGAAGACATATTTTTTAAATCCAAGTATTGGGAAAAGTGAAAAGTACATCCGGGAAGGCAGATGTATGCAAAAAGCTTCTTCCTGGGCAACGATATGGCCGCCGCTTGCACTGGCAACTTTAGCGGGCATAGCCGAAAAGAAGGGGCCGGTTCGCCTGATTGATGGTAATGTGGAGACAATGACCATCACAGACTTATTGGCGGATATTAAGGAATTTAACCCCGATATGGTTATTGTAAATACAGGATTTCCTTCTATTGACGAAGATATGAAGGTGGCGAAAGAAATAAAGAATGCTTTTCCCGATTTAAAAATCCTTGCGTTCGGTGTTTATTTCACCCTGCTCGAGAAGGAAGGGTTTCTTAATCATCCGTTTCTTGATTTCGCGATTTTTGGAGAGCCTGAGGACACTTTTGATGAGATTATATGTGCCCTCGAACAAAAAGACCGCAGCTTCGACAGCATAAAAGGGTTGATGTATAGAGACGGTTCGGACGTTCACGTTACACAGGAAAGACCGTTAATTGATAACATAGACAGAATTCCGTTTCCTGACAGAAGTCTTTTAAAAAATGACCGTTACAGACTTCCCCAGAGCAATGCACCTTTTACTTTAATCAATTCAGCCAGGGGCTGCCCCTATAAATGTATATATTGTATTGTAAATCCGTATTATGGCAGAAAAGTGCGCAATCATTCGGTAGATTATATTATTGATGAAATTAAAGAGTGCATAGATAAGTATAACATCCGTGAAATACTTTTTTGGGAAGAAATATTCACGATGAATAAAGACCGTGTACTGGCCTTATGCGATGCCATCCTGAAGAATAACCTTTCGATTAACTGGGCTGCTACAACGCGTGTTGATCGTGTGGATGACGAAATGCTGACAATGATGAAAAAGGCTGGCTGTTATCTCCTCGGTCTTGGAATAGAAAGCGGAGTCCAGACTATCCTGGATAATGCCGGCAAGAGCCAAACCATTGCGGACATCACAAGAGCGGTTGATTTGTGTAAAAAAGCCGGAATAAAAACAATGGGACATTTTATTTTTGGGCTTCCGGGAGAAACGCGAGAAACCGCTAATGAGACAATTAAATTTATGTTAAAACTCGGTCTCGATTATATGCAATGCTATTGTGCTGTCCCATACCCAAAGACAGAGTTAGGCAGATTGGCCAGGAAAAATAATTGGATTAGGGCCGAAAAATGGTCTATGTATGATTTTGGCGGTAATTCCATCATGTGTACAGACACTATGAAGCCTGAAGAAGTGGACTATTTTCGGAAAAAAGCGTTCAACCGTTTCTACTTTCGTCCCCTTTATGTAATTAGAACCCTTAGTCAGATGAAATTTTCTCAAATATTTAGCCTGTTGAAATTTACCAACTGGATGAATCCCAAAAAAAATTAAGGATAAGACTATGGATAAAACTGTCGAGCTTAGCGTTGTAATCCCATGCCTGAATGAAGAAGCAACGATTGCTGACTGTATAAACAAGGCTTTTAATGCTTTTGGCAGAATGGGAATTTGCGGAGAGGTTGTTGTTGTTGATAATGGCTCTACGGACAAATCCGCTGAGATTGCAGAAAGTAGAGGCGCAAGGGTTGTAACTGAAAAAGTGCCGGGCTATGGAAGTGCGTTGAAAAAAGGAATTAAAGAAGCTTATGGGAAATACATCATAATGGGAGACGGTGATTCTACATACGATTTTTCAGAGATTGATAATTTCGTCAAGCTGTTGAGAGAAGGCGCAGACCTTGTTATGGGCAGCCGCCTGGCAGGAAAAGTTCATCCTGATGCAATGCCGTCTCTCCATCGCTGGGTTGGAACCCCGGTGCTGACATATTTGATTAATCTGTTTTTTAAAGTTACTATATCCGACATTAACTGCGGCTTAAGAGGTTTTAAAAAGGAATCCATCGAAAAACTCAATTTAAGATGCGATGGAATGGAATTTGCCTCCGAAATGGTTGCAGGGGCGGGCCGAAAAAGATTCAATATAAAAGAAGTACCGATTAATTATTATCCTTCACCCGTTGACAGAACTCCGAACTTACGGTCGTTTAGCGATGGATGGCGGCATCTGAGGTTCATGCTTATTTTTTCTCCGAAATACCTTTTTTTGCTTCCCGGGCTGGCTATTTTTCTTCTAGGCCTGTTTTTTACAACTGCTCTTCTTTTTAAAAAAACAATAATTATATTTAACCTTCCGCTTGGCCTGTCAACGGTAACTCTTGCCAGTGCCTGCCTTTTAATCGGCATTCAGATAATGCTTTTCGGCGTATGCGCAATTATGCTTAACAGTTCTGAAAGTTTGACGGAGGATGACAGGATTAGCAGATTTCTTAAAAAGAATTTTACCCTTGAAAAAGGTTTGATTTTAGGCGGGATAACTTTCGGGGCAGGGATACTGATGGGGCTGACAACAATAATTTTGCTTATGAAGTTTGCTTTAAATTTACCCAGTGTTAATTTGCCCCTGACTAAATTTGCAATCGCATCGGTATTTATTACGCTGCTTGGTATTCAGATAATCTTTGCTTCATTTTATGTAAGTCTCCTTGATATAGCAAAAACGCTTAAATAACTTTTTTCGCTCGGTTGTTATGAATAGTATGCTGACTAAATATCGCAGTTTTTGGATTTGCCTGATATTGGCACTAAGCACTTTTGTCGTTTTTTATCAGGTGCACAGTTTCAGGTTTGTTACTTTTGATGACCCCGACTACGTCTACAATAACCCAAACATCCAGTCCGGTATAACTCTTCAGGCCGTCAAATGGGCTTTAACTGTCGGCTACGCCCATAACTGGCACCCTCTGACCTGGATTTCGCATATGCTCGACTGGCAGCTCTTCGGCAATAATGCCGGCGGCCATCACCTTACCAATCTTATTATTCACATCGCAAATACGCTGTTGCTTTTTATAGTTCTAAAGCAAATGACATCTGCACTCTGGCAAAGTGCTTTTGTGGCGGCTTTA
>Ga0105104_10000584_pt1 | contig 28225 bp, 27 predicted proteins | sample PPLLaktember2015_3_FD_87034 | JGI IMG/M metagenome (GOLD analysis project Ga0105104, IMG submission 87034) | Freshwater sediment microbial communities from Prairie Pothole Lake near Jamestown, North Dakota, USA - PPLs Lake P7 Core (6) Depth... | ecosystem: Environmental > Aquatic > Freshwater >...
ACTTTTTTGTCATAGCAACTCCAGGATGAATTGAAAAAAGAGAAATGGTTCAAGAGGGCAGTGTCATTGGATTCCAGCTTCTTTGAGGTATGGAATGTAATGCCGATCAATGCCGAGGATATGTGAAGAATACCACCTTTTTAAGTATCTGAGGAGTTCCAACCGGTTGTCCTGGTTCCCATCTTTTGCCTTAAGGGAAAGCTCCAGGGTCTTCATGATAAAATCTATATGATCAAGAACGTGCATTTTCATATCCGGCACATTCGCCTGCACAAGATACCGCTCTTCCGTTGCAAAATGGATATAAGCATGATGGATCAACGTGGATATCGTCTCTGATGCTTTCTGAGCATCATATTGGTCGTGCATACTTAAGAGGAGACGGTTAATGATCCGCAGCATATTCTGGTGCTGTTCGTCAAGTTCTTTTACTCCAACGGTGTATTCGTCCTGCCACTCTAATGGTGTGTACATGGTGACCGTCTCTTGTGTTTCTATTTGAATCCCTTTGTTTTAAAAAAGATTTCTAAATCGCGGTCGGTCCCTAAAATATGAGCAAGGTACCATTCTTTCAGGAATACGAGCGTTTTATTTTCAATATCAGGCTTTTTGTTCTGGACCTCCCGGACATACTGCAATACTTGTGCAATAAAGAGATTGTGTTCGCGTTGATGCTCTTCAAATTTCGGATACTGCGCTTCCTGCATATAGCGTTCTTCTGTGGAAAAGTGGACCTGAGCGTACTCCGCAAATTTATTCAAGGTTAAAAAGAAATATTTTCCATCCGGTTCAACCATCCTCGACGTGAAGAGTTTGCTGATGATATCAAACAGTCCCCGGTGTTGATTATCGATTTCCTTGACGCCGATATTATAGGTGTCATTCCATTCCAGAAATTGCATGACCCTTATCCTTTCTCCTCCGCTCGAATAAAATGCGGTAAAACAAAAGGAATGGGCAGGCTGATCTCAACGAATCCGGAGTACGTTCCGTTGTCATACCAGGGTGTCTGGTAAATAAGCTTTTTTATTCCATGTTTTTCGATCGAATAAATATTCTGCTTCTGCAATTTCAACATTTCCGCCAGATGCGATCGTGCCGGCTCAGGATGGCAATCGAACAGGTTCTTACCAACGAGTTCTCTGCCGCCGTCTTCTTTAAATGATTCGACGGCTTGATCATTCATATCAAGAATAATGCCCTGGGTATCGCAAACGATGATCGCCCCGGGAAAGGATTTGATCCACGGATGGTTCATAGCGTTTCCTTTACCATTTCATCTTTTCACGGAATGCGAGTATTTGCTGTACATGTGTCTCTCCATGCCTGGAATAGGTTTTGAGAACATCGTCGAGGGAGACTTTGCCGTTTTCAAGATGTATCCCATCACGGGTCCAGTGAGCTTCTGACATCGAATTGAGAAAGAGCATCCAGCGCTCATGTAATCCTTTGAGAAGAGCGATCGTCGGCTCCAGTCGTCCATTCTTGCAATCCGCTAGGAGAGCCCATCCATCCTGCTGGTACGGTTTGAGAATAGGTTTTTCTTCGGTGACAATAAGCTTCATCCGTGTATACGCATTGAGGTTGGCATCGGCAATGTGATGGGCGATCTGCCGGGCGGTCCATTTTCCATCGCCGGTCGGGGTGTCCAACTGAGTGTCGGTCAATCCCTTGACCGCGGTTTCCAGCTTTGCCGGCAGTTGTTGGATCTTTTGAATATAGTCATTTCGCTCTGTAAGTGTCAGCATGATATTCCTTTCACATGAGTTATGGTCGAAAAAGGCCTTTTTGATTTGACCCGAGAAGTCCGGCATGGTATGAACGCCAATCGACGGCGGAAAGTTGCCTCGCGAGTGCAGGGGTTATAATTTTGTACTTTCGTTGATCATCCAATCGATCGGCAATGGTATCCATGACGTTGTCGTTCACCAGCCATCCGAGTTTGTCGAATTTTGAGAGGTGGAGCGGGGCGGTATAACCGACAAGCGTTTTTTCCCTGGCGATATTATAGTACGATTCAAAATAGGACATCACCAATTCGTGCAAATCGCGGTAGACCGGTTCGCGATATCGTAATCCCGTAAAATTCGACTTCGCGACAGCACCCCAGTACTTCTTGCGGCGGAATACAGCGAGGATATGGTCATCGTCGCGTTTATTAGGCAGCATATCCACGAGTACCGGGGGATATCCGATTCTGCGCAATGCCGAGGCTGCAAAAACAGCGCCGTCATAACAATGCGCCTTACGGTCCTTCAAGACACTCCGGGGGCTCCGGTAACGTCCTTCGCTGCTGTAGGGGAGGGAATCGAGAAATTCCTGAATTTTAAACGGGGATGTCAGTTTCGAATATATCTTGAGTTCTTGGGTTGTCAGGTTCATGCGTCTGTGATTGGTTGTGACTATTTCTTTTAAATAAAGTAAATCAGACTTGAGTAAAACGCAAGAAAGAAAGTTAAAACAATCGATTGGCAAGAATGGGAATGAGGAAATACGCCCAGCTCATACCGGCAAAGGTCAGTCCGGCAAGAGCAATCACCGCCCAGAATACCATCATCAGTTCGCCGTCTTTCTTCTTCGCATTCTTTACCGCAAAATAAATCGCGCATCCGCCGACCAGAAAAGCGATGGCAGAGAGGATTCCAAAGACCATGAGAAGTAAATTGTCCGGCATGATTATCTTAATATACCAAATGACGGCGGTGAATGCAAAAAAGAGCGAAAGAGAAGGGATTCTACAAAAAACCGTCATGAATATTGCATGGCGGTTTCAAGAGAAAGATCTCACATCACATATTACGAATTACTCGAGTACGAGTTTCAGCTTCGACAGGAAATCTTTCGGGGGAATGAATCCGATTATTCGGGATTCACTCGCCTCTGTTCCGTCCGCCCGTATGAAGAGCACCGTGGGAACTCCGGAGATATTGAATTTTTTCCGCAAGGCCTCCGATTCCGGCGAATCGAAGTGTGTCAAATCCACTTTCATCCTTTTAAAATCTTTTGAAGCTTGAACAACCTCTTCATTGGTCCACGTCTTGCGGTCCAATTCCAGACATGGGATGCACCAGTCTGCATAGAAATCAATCATCACCGGGACTTTGTTCTGACGGGCGCTGTGCAGTGCTTCGTCGGAATAGGGATCCCACGACATACCGGTCTCCCGCAGTGTGCTGGCAAAGAACAATCCTCCCGCCACGGCAAGCACTCCAAAGAGCCATTGGATGCGTTTGAGCAGGAGTTTCTCTTTTCCGGATCGGTCAATGAACCCGAGATAAATTCCGCCGGCGATCAACGTCAGCGGGATAACAACCAGGACCAGTTTCGGTGCAACCGCAAGCGAAAAATAGAACAGTGCGGCACCGATCAGTATCACGCCGAAGATATGTTCCACCCACACCAGCCATGAACCGGATCGTGGAATATTCTTGAGCAGCCCGGAAAAAGTTCCGAGAATCAAATAGGGAAATCCGAGTCCTAGCGCCAGTGTAAAGAATACCCAGAAACCGAATGCGGCACTTCCCTTTGCTGCAACAAACGCAAGCATCGCGATGACCGGCGGGCCGACACAAGGCGCAGCAAAGATGCCGACAACAAGTCCGGAGAGATAGATGGCAATAAATCCCGTGCCTGTGGTCCCGCCCAATTTGCTCGTCAGCCAGTACGGCATTTGTATTTGATACAATCCGAATGAACTGAGAGCGAGCGCAAACAATAATGCTGCAATGGTTCCGAGGACCCAAGGGCTTTGAAGCCAGCTTCCAAAGAGACCGCCGCCGAGCGCCGCGATGACGCCGAGGACGCTGTACATGGTGGCGATACCGAGCACATAAATAAGGGCCTTAAAGAATACTCGTACAAATTTTGTTTCGGACTGCGATCCAAAAAGTGAAATCGTCACGGACAGCATCGGATAAACACAGGGGGTCAGGTTGAGAGCAAGGCCGATAAGAAATATGGCGAGGAACGTCAGCAGGGATCCTTTTGTCTCAAACAGTGCTGCGATATCATTGCTGCTTCCCGGACGGACCATATCGCCCGGCTTGTACTGAGAAAAGATATTCTGATTGATCTGCGTGACAGATTCGCCGGCGCCGACGATCTGGACAGGGATGACGAGATCGAGAGAAGAGGGGGCCAGGCATATCTGATTATTGCACGCCTGAACGTTGAGAGTCCCTTTGATCGTATCGAGGCCGGTCTTCAATCTGTCGGAAATTTTTAATGAGGCAAACAGAACGGTCGTTCCCTCGTAGACATCTATCGGCTGATCAGCAAATGAAAGTGAAACCAGCCTGCCTTTCGGATACTGCATGTCGGCAAGGATGATCCCTTCCTGCGAGCGGAGTTCAAACGTTGTCCCGATCAGATAGTCGAATGTCGGCGTATGTGAATTGATATGCCATCCTTCATTGATTTTTACGAGGAGGGCAATCTGAACCGTACCGCCGGTTTGAATTTTGTCGGTGGAGAGAACGTTCTCTACGGTTACTTCCTGCGTCGATGTGGACGACTGTGCATGGAGTGAGGAAGTAATGACCAGTAAGGAAAACAGCGCTCGAAGAAAATATTTTATGGAAAGCATTGCCGGTCTTCCGGTTTCTTGAAATTGATCATTCGTGCCGCACCAGACAGTCTGCGCCGCCGGGATGAGGTTAATCCAATAACTTTGCAATTTTCTGTTCCAGCATTGATTTCGACATCATGCCGACCTGGGTATCGACGATATTGCCTTTTTTATCGACAATGAATGTCGTAGGAATTCCATCAATTCCGCCGTACTGCTGGACGACTTCCATCGTTCCAAGAACGACAGGATAATTTATCTTGTTCTTCTCGACAAATGGTTTTACTTTTGACCAGCCTTCTTCATCGAGTGCGATGCCCACAATGACCAGGCCCTTCGATTTTTTAGCATCATACACTTTGATAAAATCCGGGATTTCCGCACGGCATGGTGGGCACCAGGTCGCCCAGAAATTTACGACGACCACCTTCCCCTTCAATTTTGCGAGTTCAATATTTTTTCCATCCAGCGATTTGAGAACGAAATTGGGCGCTTTTTGCTGCGTCAGGGATTGTGCATTGCACGTTGCGATGAAAAACACGCCAAGAAGTATTGTGATGAGTAATCCGCGTTTCATGGTAAACCTTTCTGTTAATGCCGGTGTGTGAGTCCATCTCCCATATAAACCATGGAAGATAAGAAATCGTTTCACTGCACAAACCGTTGTTAAAAAATAGTGATATTTTGTTTGAATTGATAATTTGTATTGATGGCGTAAGACAATTTCAGGCCGTTCTTTGAGCACTTGCCGTCTTTGATCATTCCTCTTGTTGCTTTTCTGCTAATTATGGGCAATATTTTTCCTATCTATGAATAAACCATTATATGTCATCGGCATAGAAGGAGGCGGCACAAAAACCACCGCGGTGCTTTGTGCATTGGACGGAAATATCCTCTCTGAAGCCCAGGGAGGACCTTCAAATTTCCATATTGTCGGCGTCGATAAAACAGCCAGTACCTTGCTCGATCTTATTCAAACGTGCTGCCATTCTGTGGGATGCAGTGATTCTCAAATCGGTGCGGTTGTTGCGGGGCTGGCAGGAGCCGGACGAATGCAGAATCAGCAGCGCATTCAGGAGAAGCTGCAGGAAGACGCGCGTGCGCAGAATTTCCATCTTGAAAAAGTCATGGTCGAAAGCGATGCCCGGATCGCTCTGGAAGGCGCATTCAGCGGTAAGCCGGGGATTATTGTTATTTCGGGAACCGGATCCATTGTCTTTGGAAAAGACGAACGAGAGAAAGTCTATCGCGCGGGAGGATGGGGAAGGCGGATGGGCGATGAAGGAAGCGGTTATGCGATCGGACGCGAGGCATTCCGCATGGTGGCAAAAATGCTCGATGGCTACGGTGACAGGACAAAATTACTGAAATTATTCGACGAGAAATATGATCTCGGATCTTCAGAGGCGATGATCGATGCGGTCTATGAAAAGAAATTTGATTTTTCGTCCGTCGTCCCGGCCGTGATGGAAGCCGCATCGAAGGGGGATCCGGTTGCAAAGAAAATTCTTGTTCATGCCAGTTCGGATTTGATGGAAGTGATTCAGGCGGTTCAGGTGAAAATGAATAAAGGAAGAAGGAGCGGTCCCAAGCGTCCACTGGCCTTTGTTGGCAGCCTGCTGATCCATGATAATTTCTATTCACGAAAAATCCGGGCCGCGATAAAGCGGGACGTACCGCTCGTCTCGCTTCGAAAGGCGGAATCGTCGCCTGTTGTTGGTGCCGCGTTAATGGCGATCCGTCTGCTAAAGGATTAATTCTGCGGCAACGATCATGAGCTGGAGAAGAATCGGAACTACTAAAAGATCATGAAATTACCCGCCCGATCAATCAGTATGATCATGAGAAGAGAAGAACGTACTCGAACCGTTATTTAATCAAAGAAATCGATGCTGACCATTATCCTGCAATACTCTCTCAGTCCACAATTCACACCGGCATTGAAACGCCTCATCGATTCAGCGGTTGTCGAAAAGATATTCATTGTTCATAACGGCGACTATAACGGCTTATTTTTAAAATGCGAAGCGGTAAAAATGGATCCCTTCACGTCGGGCAAGTCGCTAAACTGGCTTCTTTCAAGGATTAAAACGAAATATTTTATTCTCCTTTCCCATGCGCAGGACATCAAAATCAATCAAGCGGATTTGCTCCGCATGCTTAACGTGGCCGAGCAGACAGGCGCCGGCCTCACGTATGCGGATTACTATGATTCCAAAAGCGGCAATCGGTATGAGCACCCGCTGAATGAATATCAGCTGGGGAGTATCCGCGATAATTTTGATTTTGGGCACCTGCTGCTGTTTTGTTCGTCTGCGGTCAAGAGAGCGTTGAAACGTTATGGAAAAATTGAGCATGTCGATATGGCCGGGCTCTATGATTTGCGCTTAAAAGTTACTATCGATCATCGGGTTTTCCATATTCAGGAATATCTCTATTCAAAAGCAAAAGCCGAGGTGCGCGGAAGCGGCGAAAAAATATTCGATTACGTCGATCCATCGAAGCACCGGATTCAAAAAGAAATGGAACTGATCGCCACCAAACACCTCAAACGGATCGGCGCCTATTTAAAACCCAGGTTCAGGAAGGTTCCGTCGTACACTCTTCCGTTTCCGGTGGAAGCGAGTGTTGTTATTCCGGTCAGGAATAGATTGAATACCATTGCGGAAGCGGTGAAAAGCGTCCTGGAACAGAAAACGGATTTTTCATTGAACTGCATTGTCATTGATAATTATTCCACCGACGGAACAACGCAGCTGCTTCAGCACATCGCCGAAAAAAATGAAATGGTGAAACACCAAATTCCGCCGCGCACAGACCTGGGAATTGGCGGCTGCTGGAATGAAGCGCTTTTCTCTCCTCACTGCGGACGCTATATCGTTCAGCTCGATTCTGATGATCTCTATTCCAGGCCGGAGGCACTTCAGATAATCATTGATGAATTCCATCGGAACAATTATGCAATGGTCATTGGATCATATCAACTGGTGAATTTGAAATTGGAAGAAATTCCCCCCGGCATTATCGATCATAAGGAATGGACGCCGGGAAACGGCAGGAATAACGCACTTCGCATCAATGGACTCGGTGCACCGCGCGCCTTTAACACTGCGTTGCTTCGGGAACTGGGCGGAATTCCCAATGTGAGCTATGGCGAAGATTATGCCGTTGCACTCCGCATATCGCATCAATACCAGATTGGAAGAATATTCGAACCGCTCTATCTTTGCCGGCGGTGGGATGGGAATACCGATGCGGGGCTTTCCATCGAAACCACCAACCGCAATGATCATTATAAAGATACACTTCGCACCATCGAAATTCTTTCTCGTCAGCAAGCCCAAGGAAATGTGCGGTGAACGTCGTCGTTCGACCCTGGCATCAAGACAGTCTGGAAACAGTCCGGAGTATTCTGTTGAAATCGTGGAAGGAATCGTATTCGAATTTTATTCCTGCGGAAGATTTGCTGGCGTACTTCAACGACCATGTGACGATGGAAATACTGACAGAACAATTGCACGATCCAGGAATAAACGGATATATTGCTGAGTGTGACGGGCATGCTGCAGGATTTGAAAAAACACATTACCATGAGAGTGAACACCGGTTCTCCGTGCTGCAATTATATATACTTTCTTCATATCAAAACCGGGGATTGGGCAGACTGCTGATGAAAACAGCGGCAGAACGGGCCCGGTCCCTGGGAAGTGATAAAGTCTGGCTGGGAGTCATGGTGAAAAATACGCCGGCGGTGGAGTGGTATACGAAGATGGGGTACGAAGTCACAGAACATGCACCGTTTACCATGGGCAGCACCACGGTCGATCATATGATCGGGTATGTCCCGGTTGGAAGAATTCTGACTGATGCGACGTGAGAGAAGGGAGATACTTCCTTGTCAACTGTAAATCATCATTCGCCAAACGTTTTTGCCTCCTTCGATCCGCCGGGTCAACAGGCCGCTTTGACCTCCCTGTGTTCGGAACTCTTCGACCAGCAGCGATCGACCTGGCGGAAAATGGCAGAAGGGGTTGCCTCGCTGGAGTCTGTCCGGACTCGTGAAATTATCTGCAACGGATTTTCGGTACACCTCCAATTCAATCCAAAACGCATCGCCAGTACGGGAGCCGACGTTGACCCGGCGGTCATCAGAAGACGTCCGTGCTTCCTCTGTCCCGAGTCGCTCCCGGAGGAACAGCAGGGGATTCTCTATCGCAGCGAATATTATATTTTATGTAATCCGCTTCCGATATTTCACAGACATTTTACCATCTCCAGTGTGCATCACGTGCCGCAGGATTTTGAATCTTCGGTTGACGTGATGCTCGATCTTGCCAGAGATCTCGGTCCGGAGTACTCGGTGTTTTATAATGGACCGCAAAGCGGTGCATCAGCACCGGATCATTTGCATTTTCAATCGAGTCCGCGCCTTGCCATTCCGGTGGAACGCGATGCGGTCGATGTCAGAAGGCGTAAACGGTTCTATTATAAAAATCATGTAGCGGGATTCACCCTGATGGACTATGGGAGAACCGTGGTGATTATTGAGTCAAGCGATAACCGCCGCCTGGCGGCATATATCGGTCGTTTGCTTGCCGGATGGAAGGAGCATCTTCGTCTTGCAGAAGAGCCGATGATGAACGTGCTTTGTTCTTATCAGGAAAATATCTGGCGGTTGATACTTTTTCCACGGCGAAAGCACCGGCCCGATGTGTATTTCAAGGATGGCGATGCGCGTATTCTTATCAGTCCGGCGACCGTCGACATGGGCGGCCTGATCGTAACTCCGTTGGAAAAAGACTTCCTCCGTGTCCAAACCAAACTGGTGGAAGATATTTTTGTCGAGGTGAGCGAGGGCCGGGAACTCGTGGATCAAATCCTGGAGAACATAGAGTGATTTCCTCTGAACCGATTATCTCCGTCGGTCTCATCGAACGTGCGAGAGAAATTCGCGGCACCTTTAACGGCCCATTTGAACTGCCTTCCTCCATCACCGTCAGTGGTCCCTTCCGAATGAGGAGTGAATCCGGCCGCGTGGTGCTGTACGACAGCGGGGGCGTGGAAGTTCACCGTTCTGATGAACTGCGATGCCGGCCGCTGGATTGTGCAACGTTTACACTCAGCGATGTGACGATCGGAATCAATTTCCACTGGGAAAGAAAAGAGAACCAAATCTTCGAGGGTGATTTGAGGATTCGGTCGAATGATGACGGCTCCCTCATCGTGATCAATGAAGTCCGTTTAGAGCGCTACCTTCAAAGTGTCATCTCTTCAGAGATGAATGCGGAAGCCCCGATCGAACTGCTCAAGGCTCATGCGATCACGTCGCGGAGCTGGCTGGTGGCGATGCTGGAGCGTCAGGAACAATTCAGGCGGGGGGCCACTCAATCACCGCCGTTGCACGTTGCGGCGGATGAAGTGGTACGCTGGTACGACCGGGAAGATCATCGGACATTTGATGTCTGCGCAGATGATCACTGCCAGCGGTACCAGGGAGTGACAAAAATATTTTCGAAAACGGTCACGGAGGCAATAGAGGTAACGCGGGGAGTATTTCTGGTCTCCGGGAATGCAATCTGTGATGCGCGTTATTCCAAAGCCTGCGGCGGACGGACGGAACTTTTTGAAAACTGCTGGGAGGAGAAGCCCCATCCTTATCTTCAATCCGTTTCTGATTCGACCGAAGAAGCCCCTCCGCTGGTCAACGAGGAGGATGCAGAACGGTGGATCGGGTCATCGCCGGATGTGTATTGCAACACCACGGATGGAAATATAGTACGGCAAATACTGCCGTCCTTCGACCGGGAAACGACGGATTTTTTCAGATGGAAAGTGGAATACTCACGCGAACAGATGGAGGAAATACTCACGGCAAAATCAGGAATTGATTTTGGAGCGGTACAGGATATTGTTCCCATAAAGCGCGGTACATCCGGACGGATCGTTAAACTAAAAATAACAGGAACAAAACGGACTATGATCGTGGGGAAAGAACTGGAGATACGGCGGTGGCTCTCCAAAACCCATTTGTATTCGAGCGCGTTCAGCGTGAACATTCAACGGGATCCGGAAGGATTGCCGAAGAATTTTGTATTTCTCGGTGCCGGATGGGGTCACGGGGTGGGTCTTTGTCAGATTGGTGCGGCAGTGATGGCAACAAAAGGATATACCGCAGAAGAAATTTTGAAGCATTATTTCCTGCGTGCAGATATTCGGAAGCTTTATGAAGGATAGAATAATTCGGTTTTGCTTTTTTCCTTACAGGAAAATGAATTGATGGCCGATCGTCGCACCAGCAGAAATCCCTGGGCATGGGTACCATCGCTTTACTTTGCGGAGGGTATTCCCTATGTCATCGTGATGACGGTTTCCGTGATCATGTACAAGAAACTCGGCGTCTCTAATACGGAAATTGCCCTGTATACCAGCTGGCTTTATTTACCATGGGCGATCAAACCGTTGTGGAGTCCGTTTATCGATATGTTCATGACGAAACGGTTCTGGGTAGTGATGACCCAGTTTCTGACTTCCGTTGCGCTGGTGGGGGCGGCGCTGGTCATTCCCATGTCTTTGTTCCTCGTTCTGACGCTTGGCGTTTTTGCGGTGATCGCACTCAATTCTGCAACGCATGATATCGCCGCTGACGGATTTTATATGCTGGGATTGAATGAACCGCAGCAAGCAGCGTTCGTCGGCATTCGCAGCACATTCTATCGCATTGCCATGATTGCCGGCCAGGGTGCGCTGGTGGTACTGGCTGGGTTCCTGGAGCCGCAGGTGGGAATTCCCCATGCGTGGGCTATTACTTTTTTCGTTATCGCTGCCATGTTCGCACTCCTTTGTTTGTATCACCGGTTTATTCTTCCCTATCCGGCATCGGACAAGTCAACGTTACAGGATCAATCAGGCGGATTGCTGCCGGAATTTTTCAAAACATTTGTGCTCTTCTTCAAACGAAAAGATATCCTGGCAATTCTCCTGTTCTTATTCTTCTATCGGTTCGCGGAAGCGCAGCTGGTAAAGCTCGTCTCGCCGTTTTTGCTCGATCCGCGTGAAAGCGGCGGACTCGGGTTGTCGACCAGTGAAGTCGGGATAGTCTATGGCACGGTCGGGATCATCGCGCTTACGGCCGGCGGCCTGCTGGGTGGTTACGCCATTTCAAGAAGAGGTCTCGGGTGGTGGCTGTGGCCGATGGTGATTATTATGCACACACCGGATCTCATGTTCGTCTATCTCTCACAAGTTCAGCCGGACAATTTGTTCTTCATTAATATTGCAGTGGCGCTGGAGCAGTTTGGGTACGGCTTCGGCTTTACGGCGTATGCGATGTATATGATCTACATCTCTCAAGGCGAACATAAAACAGCGCACTTTGCGATCTGTACCGGAATTATGGCGGCCGGCATGATGCTCCCGGGTATGATCAGCGGGAAAATCCAGGAACTGATCGGCTATCCGCATTTCTTCCTGTGGGTGATGGTATCAACGATTCCAGGATTTCTTGTTGCTGCATTAGTGAAAATTGATCCGGAGTTTGGAAAGAAAAAGGCCGAACCATAAAGAATCGTATCGTCTCGCCGAAAGCAATTTTCCTCGAATAATACCTCCTCAGAACTTCAAACGGCTTGAATAGCCACATTCCCATGATGATGGCAATTTGAGTTCTGCATCCTGCCCTGCTGATAGAAAAGGTCAATGGGTACGATCTTTCCTTTATCACGAGGGATTAATTACTTATTCATCCTTTAGAACTATTCCCAGTTGTCAAGTTTATCTTTATGTTTTTTTAACATAAGGAAAATAGTATTGATCCTTGAATGGGTAGATGGGATTACCTTCCTATCCCTGCCCAGAAGGGAGCTAAGTCAATCAGGTTGTGTGATTGCAGAAACGAATAAAGGATAAAACAGAGTGACTTTGTGATAAGGAATAACCCTTTAAAGAAAGATGAGATATTATGAGCTGGCTGCGAACGCATGATAAAATCGAGGAGTTTGTCGAAAAACTCTGAATAAAACAGGTTGGCCAAAGAGAAAGTCGGATAATAAATTCAGAAAATTCAATGAGCAATTGGAAATGCCGGATATTGAGTTTATGATATCAGAAGCTCAAGTACAGCATAGAATCCATCAAAATACTCTTAAACCACAAATTAATGAATCCATCAAAAATGAGGAGAATTATGAAAAACAAAATATTTGCATTCGCCGTTATAGGATGTATGACGGGGATGTTTTTACTGGGCTGCGATAAAACGGCAGAACAGAAGGTCGAGGGAGCCAAGCAGGAAATAAAAGAGGCGAAAGCCGATTACGCTGCAGAATGGCAAAAATTTAAAGCCGAGTCTGAAGCACAAATTAAGGTTAATGATGAAAAAATCGATGAACTCAAAGCAAAGATGGATAAGGCCGGCACCAAGGCGAAAGCAAAGTACAAAAAAGCGGTGGTGGAGTTAAAGGAAAAAAACCATGCACTCAAAGAGAAGTTAGAAGAGTATAAAGACGAGGGAGAAACCAAATGGCAAGAATTCAAGACGAACTTCAATAATGATTTGAAGGCGGTCGGAACAACCATATCGGATTTGTTTAAAGATAAAGATTAGCGGCAAAGAAGATATTGTCCGATTGACAAGAGAACGAACCGAACCTCGGTTGTTCTCTTGTCAATATGGTTGCCAATAGATTTTTAGAATACCATCAAGTAGTTATGATTCTAAAATACCCCGGACTGCAAGTGGACCAACAAATGGTATTGCGCCGTCGAAGTATCGACAGTGTAAAGAGGCATACAATGAAAACACTATGCATCTTCATTATCTCGTTTTTGTATTCAGGATTACTTCAAGCGCAGTATCGTGCAAATTTCCATCTCGATTCAAATCTTGCGGGATATACATTGGGAGATACTGTCAATAGAAACACGGCGTACAAAGACAGTGTTTACCAGGACACCGTACACAATAAGTACGGCGATTTACGAAATGACAAAGCTGAATTTAACAAGCAATATCCCCTGTGGTCCGTTGCCCTGAAGGTTACCGGAGCGAATGTTTTTACATCTCTCGTTGACAGGTATTTGTTCAACTATGACTTTTCGCGTATAGGATTTAATTCCTGGAACCATAACATAAAAACCGGCTGGGAATGGGACCAGGACAGATTTGGCATGAATTTCATTATTCATCCATATTCCGGAAGCGCTTTCTTCAATGCTGCGCGCTCAAGCGGGTACAATTTCTGGGGATCGGCGCCTTTTGCAGCGTTAGGCAGTTTGGAATGGGAGTACTTTGGAGAGAACACTCTACCGTCATATAACGATATTATTAACACCACGGTTAATGGTATCTTCCTTGGAGAAGTGACTTATAGAATAGGCTCGGATATACTCGATGATCGGACGACGGGGTTTGATAGATTTTGCCGGGAATTTTCTGTGTTTGTTCTTTCTCCCACAAGAGCATTCAGCAGGTTCACACAGGGGAAAATGTTCAGAGTGACCTCGGAGGAGATCTATCAGACAGAACCGCTGAATATCATGTTGTCGCTCGGGGCGCGTGCGGTCAATCATGGATCAAGTTTTTTGACAGGACCGTCAAACTTCCTCTTGAGTATTAATCTTGATTACGGAAATCCATTTGAACTACGGTCTCGGAAACCCTTTGATTTTTTCAAATTGAAAATTGATCTTACGAAGGTCACGGATACGGGAAGAAAAATATTGGATAATATTATCGGATTTGGAGTCCTGTATGGTGGAAACGTTCATGATGGTCGCCTGGATATGCTCGTCGGAGGATTTCAACATTTTGACTATTACGATAATAAAACGTTCGAATTAGCGACCATAGCATTTGGTCCGGGAATAATCACGAAGCTGAAGGTGAGTCCGAACTCCAGTCTTTATACGAACTTTCATATCGCCCTAGTGCCGTTCGCTGGAAACAGCACACGATTTGGACCCGACACCACACAGATTAGGGATTATGACTTTGGAGGAGGGGCTGAATCAAAACTTGAATGTACTGTTAACCTTGGATCATGGATAGGATTTACATTTATAGGCTCTTATTACTGGTTTCATGCATGGGTGGGCGATGAAGAGGATCATTACATCGGTATTCTCAAACCCAGTATTGGATTAAGACTATTCGACTATTTGAGTATTGGAATTGAACATTTGGTGTACTATAGTGACCGATACACGCGTAATTTCGGCAATTTCCATGAAGTAAGAACCGAGCAGAGAGTCCAATTGACATACTACTTCGAAAACTTTAAACAAGAAAAAAAATGAACTACTTTTTCGGTTTCCTTCATTGGTTGGCTACTCTTGAGATGGAAGTATCATCATGATAAAAAAGTCACAGAATCGGTTTATTCTTATGAAGGGCATCATCATTTCGTTGATTGCTATCTGCATGGTGAAGCCGCTATATTCGCAGTCTTCGCTCAGGGACACGACATTCCATCCGTACCATGTTAATTGCTGGGTAACGGGTGGTATCTTCATCGTGGGAGTTCCGTTAATCATGATTGGGGCACCTTTGGTAGCGGACAAATCGTCCCTAACAAAGGCAGAAATTGATGCACTGGACAGAAATAATTTTACCGCAATTGACCGTTGGGCTTTGAGATTAGATCCATCAAAAATGGGTTACTATGCAAATCTTTCTGATAATGTGCTTGCCGGTATTATTATGCTTCCGGCTCTCACGCTGTTTGATCACCATATCAGGCAGGATTGGTTGGACGTGGCGATGATGTATGCAGAGACCCAAATAATTGTCAATAACATATATCTTTATAGTCCCTTCGGACCGCTTTTTCAAAATAGACTACGTCCTGCTGTTTACTACGATGCGCTTGGCACCAGTGGCGCGAGAATGACAAGCTGGAATCGCAGTTCATTCTATAGCGGTCATGTTGCATCTGCAGCAGCAGCATCGTTCTTTACCGCAAAGATACTCTGTGATTATTATCCGGGTCTGGGATGGAAGAAATATCTTCTTTATGGCGCAGCGGCAATACCGCCGCTTGTCGAGGGATATCTCAGAATGAAAGCACTTGATCATTTCCCATCCGATATATTAGTGGGACTTGGAGTAGGAGCAATATGCGGTATCGTCATTCCGGAAATTCATCGTATCAAGATGGAGAACGTTTCAATGGGATTATATTCTTCTTTTGAAGGGACCGGGATTAGATTCACTTGGCAGCCGGAATTTGGAAAATAGGCCTGATTATTTTGAGAATAATCTTGTTGCGTTTCTAAGATAATGAGGCTTGTGCTCTTCTGTCAATGCGAAGTTGACGAATAATCATATTGCATGATACCCATGCAGCGAGCTTATCGAAATCATATTTCGCAACGACCGGAACCTCGGGATGTCGGGAGCGGGTCTATTTTAATCATAGAGTAATAGGAGGAGAACCATCATGCGCTATGCACTTGTCATCATTGCAGCCGTGTTATTGTCGAGCACAGGAGGTGCTCAGTTAAGTATTAATCTCAACTTTAATGTGGATCGACAACCCGTTTGGGGTCCCACGGGTTACGATCATGTTGAAAATTATTACCTGCCGGATATTGAAGTTTACTACAATGTCCCTCAGCATATGTATTACTATCAGAATAAGGGACGTTGGATGAGCAGTTCATCGTTGCCTTCCCGTTATCGTGGCTTTGACTTGTATAATTCTCACAAAGTGGTGATCAATGAGCGGACACCATGGAGAAAACATGCAGCATATAGAGACCAATATGTCTCGTTTAAAGGTCGGCATGATCAGCAGCCCATCCGCGATGCCCGTGATTCAAAGTACTATGTAAATCCAAACCATCCAGAACATAATAACTGGGTAAAACAACAAAAGCATGATAATGGTAATGGCAAAGGGAAGGGTAATAATAAAAATAAGGGAAATGGTCGCGGCAATAAATAATGATAAAAAATAGCAGACAAGGCAAACAAGATTCGGCATAGGAATAGAGGATAAGAGAATGGGTTCGCAGGGAGATAAGAACAGCCATGGTTTTGAACAACCTGCAGAGAATGGAGTCAGTCACAAAAAAATCTTGATATTCAAACAACTTCGCGTCCTGCGCTGGCCGGACTTTCTTACGCTTCTCGGTCTCCTGTGTGTCTCGTTTTCGGTATATTTTTCTTTCAAGGGGCTTTTAGGAATTGCATACGTTCTAATCCTCATGCAATTCCTTTTAGATTATTTTGATGGGAAGTTAGCCAGGGCAATTGGCGGAGGAGTGCTTGGTGTTTACCTGGACAGTTTTACGGATTTTATGGCAGTCGCATCTTCCGTCGTCTTCGGCTGGTTCGCAGGAATCAACGGTACCGCTATGCTCATTGCCGGCTTCCTCAATGTCGGTGCGGCATCAATTCGATTGGCGTACTTCACATCATACAAACAAAAAGGCTTTACCGGTGTTCCGACGGTATTAGCCGCTTCTGCTGTCTCAACGATTGCCTTCCTTGGATATTTCTTTGCACAAGCATATCTCGCTTGGTTTGTGATATTTTATTTTATCTCGGCAATTGCAATGATTTCTGATTTAAGGCTCAAGAAACTATAATGGAATCTCCAATAATGAATAATATTTTGTATGTTGAATTGCCTGGATGAACGGCATTCATAACCATATATTCGTGGTGAGTATGAGGGTCCGGTGATAACCGAACGGTGGACCTATCAAAGAAAAAGAGTGATCATGAAACGCACAGCAGACAAAAAACCGGCTAGTTCAATACGGTATAGATTTTTTATATCGCTTCTCCTCATCGCCACCTTCGAGTATTCCCCCTACGGGGCTGCAGATCTTTTGGCTCAATATCACGAATCGCGGGATACCGTACTGGGCAATAAATACAATTTATCCCAATTCGGACACGAGACTATGGGTTTCTTTGTGCAACCAACGAAGTGGGACGGCGGCGATTGGCTCAGACTGGGTGTGATGGGCAGCGCAACATTTTTGGCAATGCAAGTTGATCAACCTGTCCGCGATGCCATCCAGAGAGATAACAAAAGATATTTTTATAGCGTCCCTATTGAAGGAGCCAGATTGTACGGAGAGCTCTATTCCCCATTTGTATTCTTTGGCGGCTTTGCTATACATTATTTGCTCACGGATGACAATTCATCAAGAAAAATCGCTTATGAAATCGGACAAGCATCACTCTATGGAGGTGCCATTGTCCTGACAATGAAATCTATCATTGGCAGAGCACGTCCGCATGACAACGAAGGGAGGGCGACCTATCACCCTTTCACACTGATGGGCGACGATTATCATTCGCTTCCCGGAGGACACTCGGCTACTTCATTTATCATCTCAACGGTTCTTTCAAGAAATGTCCACCCCACATGGTTGAAAGTACTTGTGTATGTACCTGCGGTCATTACTGCATTTTCCCGGATCTATCAAGATATGCATTGGACATCGGATGACCTTCTCGGTGCTGCAATCGGCTACTACGTTGCAACCTGGGTCGTAGATGTTCATGAACGAAATGAATCGCGGGTGCATGTGTCTTCGATCTTTCCACTGACCATTAGTGTCACTCTCAATTAGGCCGGAAGATAACTCTGTGCTCTTCATTGCTTAAAACCTCAAAACACATGTTTGTTCTTCACAGAATGTACCAATAAACTATGTGTTATAAAATTATCTTATCGCTTCTCATGTTGATCATCTGTGAATCCTCTCTCTTCGCACAAAACAAATATGATTTCTCTCAGTTCGGACATGAGACAGTTGATTTTATCAAACAACCATCGAAATGGGACGGAAATGATTGGCTTAGACTCGCTGCAATGGGCGGCGCAGCATTTTTTACAATGCAGGTTGATCAACCAATCCGTGATGTGGTTCTTAAAGACCGGAGTTATTTCTATAGTGGTCCGATAGAGGCAGGCAGAATATATGGGGAACTCTATTCCCCGGTGGTGTTCTTTGTCGGGTTTGCTGCGCATTCTTTAATTACGAATAATATGTCGACAAGGAAAATTGCTTATGAAATCGGACAGGCTTCGCTTTATACGGGAGCAATTACCTTGATACTGAAGACTGCGTTCGGCAGAACAAGACCGTATATGAACGAAGGGACGTCAAGTTATTATCCATTCTCATCACTCCTTGACAGGTATCATTCGTTTCCCGGAGGACATACCGCCACTGCTTTTGTCATTTCAACCATTCTTTCCAGAAATGCTGGCTCAACCTGGTTGAAACTACTTGCGTACTTGCCCGCCTTATTTACGCCCATCTCTCGAGTATATCAGGATCAACACTGGATGTCTGATAATGTTTTTGGCGGCGCGCTCGGATTCTTTGTCGCTGCATGGGTTGTTGATCTTCATGAGAAAAAGGATAAAGAGTTTCAGATTATGTCAACCACACCTCTCGTCAATATTAGTATTGTCATAAACTAAAAAGGAAGAATGAGCAATAATAACTTATGACTCAATCACTTTCACCACCAACACACAACGAAAGGAATAATACCATGAACTTCAAGAATAACGTGGGAATGCTGCTGCTGGGTATCTGGCTCATCGTCTCAGGTGTCGCAGCACTTGTCCCCGCTGTATATTTTGATGGCCTGAGGGTGATCATCGCAATACTTGCCGTACTCGCCGGAGTATTCATCTTACTGCGTAAATAGATCAATATCATAGTATCATGGCAGATGCTGCAGCGCGCAGATTGATTCGAAGAACTCCCTGTCCGTACCGATCTCTCCAAATACTTGGAGCTGCACCAAAGAATTGTCTCTACCGGTTTATTCTGAGCGATGAAACCGCGAAAGCGCCGCCGGTTCGGCGAGCACTGCGCGAACAACCCGTCGCTTGTATGGAGGCGCCGGTGACGATGATCTCTCTCCTGTCCGATAGCTGAATCTTTTCACCGACTCCATCCTCTGTCAATCTTTTTTGAATTCTTCCTACTATTTAGTATAATAAAGCATAATGATTTATCTTAAATCCGTACTTTGTCTATACAACAAGATCGTCGTCACCATTGGCACAACCCTGCTTGCGGTAATGCAAAAGAGATAAATCTCGATCGATTGACTGAATTTACCCGGAATATCGCCCGTTTGAATGCTTTCGGCTCTGTCAAAAACTAAATACATTTATCTTCTGATGGCGCCCACGGCAACGCAATCGGCGTGTATTGCTGATTGGGCCGTAAATATCCATAAGGGAATGATTCGCGGCGACGAGTGCCAACGATCTTTACTTTTCTCGGAGAAAGACCACTGAGTTTTGAGCCGGCGAAAACTTTTTACAGAGGGATACAATATCATGAAACCGGTGGAAATTCTTCTTGTTTTCGAAATTGATTAATTATGAACCAAGGAAATAAGTCAAAATGAAAAATGCCTATGAAATCAAGAATCCTGATTTTAACGTAAGTCCGTTTACCGGGATGACAAAAAAGCATTATATCGAATGCGCTACATATTTACTGGAAAGAGCATTTAAGCACGTCGGTTCTCTTGAAACGCCGATCGTATTTCCGCTCGTCCCTGGAAAAACATATCCTCAATCCAATGACCCGTCATGGCGCTTCCGTTCTTTTGAATTTGAGGCCTTGGAAAGGACTTTTACACTCGCAGGACCTCTTTTGCATGTTGACCCCGAAATACGAATTCGTAATATCAAATTAAAGGACTACTATGGTTTGCAATTCTATAATGCGTTAACTCCCGGACATCCCAATTCTTTACCTTTGCCCGAAGATTTGCCCGATGCGACCTATCAATTTACCTGTGAGTTCGGTGGTTTGTTTAAAACCTTATTGTTACTGCCGGATGTGCTTTGGCCTTCTTATACACAAACGCAAAAAGACGAAATGGCAAAATCCATATCAACATGGGCGCATCATCGTACAACGCAAAACAATTGGCGCATCTTTAATATTATCACGCTTTCATTTCTGAAAAATAATGGTTATGAAATTGACGATGAATTGTTAAAAAGCCATCTTCTCTGGGTTGCTTCGTATCATTCGGGAGACGGGTGGTATTTAGAGCAAACATATAATTATTACACGATAAGCCTCTTCGTCGTTTATATGACCATATGGAATAGATCGTTTGGCGACAAATATTATCCGGAGATAGCGGCTGCTATTGATCAATCGACGCATGCGTTAATGAAAACGTACACGAATTTTTTTGCACGAAACGGATTTATCAATATGTGGGCGAGAAGTATTTGCTACCGGACTTGGATTTCCGGGGGCTTCCCGATTTCATTTATGTTAAAAGAGAAGCCGCCGCTGGATCCCGGATGGGCAAGAAGACTTTGTTCCGGCTCTCTTCTGCAATTTACTGCGAGAGAAGATTTTTATGAACATGATATTCCCAGTCTCGGATTTTACGGGCATCGGGAATTTGTTCTTCAAAACTACAGTTGTCCTGCAAGTCCGTTTCTGATGTTTTTGCCGTTTGTCTGTCTCGCACTGCCGGATGATTCTCCGTTCTGGACTGCCCGGGAGAATGAGGGGATATGGGAAAAACTTGGTAACCAGTCGCATAAGGTGGTTCTTGAAAGTCCGGGCATCGTACTGGTCAATCATGGAAAAACAGGCACGTCTGAAATCATTCCTGGAAAAGTTTACTATGATGACCAAAATTATTCTAAACTTGCGTTCAATACTCATTTCCCTTGGGAAGATCACAATCCTCTCGGAGGGACAGCGATGGAATATAGTTATCGCAGTCTCGATCCACGGGATGTGCGGGGTGAGGATATCAATTTTTATCTCACCGGACTTGCATTGAAAAACGATCCAGAGAAAAACAGGAAATACACTACTTCCCAGAGTATGCTTTTCAATGGTGTCCAAAAGGATGTTCTCTACAGGCAGGCCATAATGCGGAAACCGCCTAACAATGGATTAGGGTATATCATTGATCTGGCAGAAATTACCATTCCGGGCGGCGTTATTAGAATCGATCGCTCGCGCATGGCCTTTGAACATGAATTAACTCTTGGCCATTACGGCATGCCTCATCTTGGCGGCAAGAAAGCAGTGATTCAAGAATTTAACGATGATTCAAAAAAAGGAATAACCGCAGCCATCGAAGGAAGACAAGTTGCACTGATATCGTACCATGGCTGGGATGGAGTGACGTATGGATTACACCAAGGCCGAAATGCGGAATCAGATGAAAGTACTGTTTTGTATGCGTATAAGAAAAGAACTTTAAAAAATCCGGCAATGGAATTGATGATTACCGTTATGCTCCATAAGACGGATGACGCCGAATGGACAGAAGATGAATTGTCGCCACTACAAAACATCGATATTATGGATATCGCTTCTTCCGGTGCTCCTTTAGGTGCAAATATCACTCTGCGTAACAACAAGAGATACGAGATAGATTTTAAAAATATCGATGGGCGCAGGTCTTGTTGAGCATTGACCACGAGAGACTTTGGCGAAGAAAGGGATTGACCGGCGTCAAGTGCTGCCTTCGTCTTCGTGCAGTACTATCAAAATGCCTTGATGCAAAATAGCAGTCTTACTCAAAAACGATAACCATTTATTACATGATCATCGCTCGTGCTGGTCTGCGGATTCTTAACTTTATTTGAATTCTTCTTACAAATGAGTATAATAAAGTATCATGCATCGTTTTAAATCCATACTGCGTTCGCAGAACAAGATCGTTGTCAAGATCGGCACGAATCTGCTTGCCGATAAAGTGAAGGGGATCAATCTCGATCGGATCAACGAAATTGCACGAAGCGTTGCCCGATTCACCGCCCAGGGCAACCAGGTTGCGATTGTGAGTTCCGGAGCAATCGGAGCGGGGGTTGCCGCACTGGGATTAAAGGAGCGCCCCAAAACGATTCCTGAAAAGCAGGCGACCGCAGCGATCGGCCAGCCGCTGCTGATGGAAGCGTATGAACATGCCTTCAGGAAACAGGGTTGTACAATTGCGCAGATCCTCTTGACCAAGGATGATTTTGTGAATCGGGCGCGCTATCTGAACGCAAAAAATACTTTTCCCGTATTATTTGAGCAGGGCGTTGTTCCCATTATCAATGAAAATGATACGGTCGCCGTCGAAGAAATTAAACTCGGTGATAACGATAATCTTTCTGCGATGGTTGCAAATCTTATCGGGGCAGACCTCCTCGTCATATTGAGCGACATCGATGGGTTGTTCTCGGATGACCCGGCGAAGAACCATGAAGCCGAATTGATCCCGGTGGTGGAACGGCTCACACCGCAGATAGAACGACTGGCTAAAAGCAGCAAATCAGAGTTAAGCACCGGCGGTATGATTACGAAAATTCAGGCAGCAAAGCGCTGTGTCTCCGCGGGCATTGCGATGATTATTGCCAACGGAAAGAATCAAAATGCGCTGGATGATATTTTCTCCGGTACGTTTAACGGCACGCTCTTTTTACCGTCTGATAATAAATTGAATATGCGGAAGAAGTGGATTGGATTTGTCTCTTCGGCAAAAGGGTATGTGCGGGTGGATGACGGAGCAAAAAATGCCCTCTTGAAAAGAAATAAAAGCCTTCTGCCGTCAGGAATTGTCGAGGTCCATGGAGAGTTTAAGGTAAATGAAACCATCTCCATTCTGGACCTGGACAGCAATGTGATTGCGAAAGGCGTCACGGGATACTCTTCCACCGATCTTGGCAGGATCAAAGGGAAAAAAACCGGGGAGATTGAAGTGATTCTCAACCGGAAATCGCATGACGAAGTGATCCATCGTAATAATTTAGTGCTCATCGGAGAACCGACGTGTTAGAAGCGAATGTCATACGGAAGGCGCGCTCCGTTAAAGAGGCGAGTGGAATTATTGGCAACTGTTCATCGGCGAAAAAGAATGCCCTGCTCAAGGCGATCGGCGGCCGTCTCCGCAGTGAGGCCTCGTCCATTCTCGATGCCAATAGACGCGATGTGAAAAAGGCGGTACAAACCGGATTGCAAAAAGTATTGCTTGAGCGGTTGACGCTCAATAAAAAGCGTCTTGAGCAAATGATCGCCGGTCTCCAGGATGTCATCAAGCTGCCCGATCCCGTCGGAATCGTGGTCGAGCAAACGAAACGGCCGAACGGCCTGGTGATCGAGAAAATGAGGGTACCGCTTGGTGCGATCGGTATCATTTATGAAGCGCGTCCCAATGTAACGATTGATGCGTCTGTGCTCTGCCTGAAATCCGGAAATGCGGTGCTGCTGCGCGGAGGGTCGGAAGCTCTTCATTCGAATAAAAAGCTTGTCGAACTCATCAAGCATGCATTAGAGGATGTGCATTTGCCGGCGGGTTGTGTCGAGTTTATCGATACGACGGATAGAAAAGCAGTGACCGCACTGCTGAAGCAGGATAAATATCTGGATGTCATCATCCCGCGCGGAAGTCAAAAGCTCATCAGTTTTATTCAGGAAAACTCTTCAGTGCCTGTCATCGCGCATGGAGAGGGGAATTGTCACATCTATGTTGACCGATCTGCCAACCTTGCGAAGGCAGAGGAGATTGTCCTGAATGCGAAGGTCCAAAGGCCTTCGGTCTGTAATGCGGCAGAAAAGCTGCTGGTTCAGGAGGATATTGCGGCGACGTTCCTTCCTCACATCGTCGACCGATTACGGAAGGCCGGCGTCGAAATCCGCGGCGACAAAAAACTCCTTACGATCATCAACGATGCAGTACTCGCCCGGGAGATCGAATGGTATAGAGAGTATCTTGACCTCATCATTGGCGTGAAGGTCGTCAAGGGATTGGATGAAGCGATTCGTCACATCAACCATTTCGGATCGCATCATTCCGATGCGATCGTGACCGGCAGCAAAGCAAACGGCGAGCGGTTCCTTCGGGAGGTTGATTCCGCCGCAGTCTACGTCAACGCCTCGACGCGATTTACTGATGGATATGAATTCGGTCTCGGCGCTGAAATCGGCATCAGTACACAAAAACTCCATGCCCGGGGTCCAATGGGACTCGTGGAGTTGACCGGTACCAAATTCATCGTCCATGGAACAGGGCAGGTGAGAATGTAGGAACCATCGAATGAATGGCCCTACTTCATCTTTTCCGGAACCAACACCACCTTCACCATATTCCTCATATCAAAATATTTTTTCACTGCACTCTGAATCGCAGCGGCATTTAAATTGTCCACCAGTTTCGGATAATTCAGCATCATCTCGAGATTTTCATCGTTGGAGTAGTACGCTCTGAGATTGCTCATCCAAAAACCGTTTTGCTTCAGATTGACTTCATAACCGCGCCGCTGGGTTTCCTGGACTTTTTCGATATACACGGGATCAAACGGTTTGAGCTTCGCGCTGTCAATTTGCTGCATCACCGTATTGACCAGTTCGTCAACGCGAACGGGGTCGCAGCCCCACCGTATGGAAATGTCGTATTCCTTCCGCGGGATGCGTGAAGGAGAGCCGGATGCTCCAACACCGTATGTCCCTCCTTTATCCTCACGCAGGACTTCACGCAGCTTAATATTGAGAACTTCGAGCATCGAGTTGAACATGTACCTGTTCTGCTGGGACCATTCGAACGGTCCGTTGAAGGCAAGAACCACGGAGCTTTTTGGTTCGATGCCTTTCCGGACCTGTTTACTGATGATTCCTTTCGGCGGTTCAATGCCGATGTCTTTCCATGTCTCCTGTCGGCGGAGTGAGGGCAGCGAGGCAAGATATTCCTGTATCAATGGCTTTATGGAATCGACATTCAAGTTTCCGACAAAGAAGAATATGAAATTACTGAAATCTGCGAACCGGTCCTCATAGATGGAAAGCGCCTTCTCGAATTGAATTTCCTTCAACATCGCATTGGTCCAGGGACGTGCACGAAAATGATAATTCCCCATGGTCACCTGAAACGTGTCGGAGAATGCCGCTTCAGGGCTCACACTGCGGTTCTGAAGCATCGCATGATATCGCGTCATCAGGGAAGAAAATGCCGCGCTATCTCTCCGCGGCGAGGTCGCGTACAGGGTCACGAGCTGGAATAACGTCTCGATATCCTGCGGCGATGTCCTTCCTGTGAATCCCTCAGAATATTGTTGGAGGGATGGACCGATACTGACAATTTTTCCGGCAAGCTTTTTTTGCAGTGCGGTTGCATCGAAGCTGCCTATTCCCGATTGCTGAATAAGCGAAGTCGCAATAGTTGCTGAGAGATAATTTGAATCCGGTATCAGCGATGTTCCGCCTGCAGCATATGCTGAAAAGAGAACCTCGTCATTTTTAAAATCGGTGGGTTTCAGAATGACTCTCGCACCGTTGGAGAGTTTCAATTCCGTCACCCCAAGCGATGCGATCGTTTTTTCTTCCACGATGCTGCCCGGCGCAGGAAGATGAGCCAGCAGAGGTTCTGTACTGACGTTATCGATATACGGATCGAGCGTTTCGGCATTGATGTTGTTCATGACAGACAACACCTCGGCCTCTGTCGGAACTTTTACACTGTCGTTCTGGGGAGCGGAGATGGTCATGACCCGGTTGCCTTCTTTCATCCGATCCCGGACCTGCGTATTCACCTCCTGAAGGGTGATGCCGGGAAGGAACTGTTTATAGAGATTCAATTCGACTTCGATGCCGGGTATCGGCTCATGAATGAGGAAGTTTCTGATATACTCATCGACGAATCGCCGTGATTCTGTTTTATCCCGTTCATCAAATGCATTTTCCATCCCGCGCAACATTTGAACCTTTTGCCGTTCGAGTTCAGTACCGGTAAATCCATGCTGTTTCACACGAAACGCCTCCCTGACCATCGCTTCAAGTCCGCCCAGGATGGAGTTCTCTTTCACACCTGCGCTGAGGTAATAGGCGCATTTCGGTCCGATGAACCTTCCATCGTAGTTGTACGCATAGAGAAACGGCGGATTTGGTTTCTGGAGCAGTTCCCGTAACCGTGCATTCAACATGGCACTGGAGAGACTGCTGATGATCTCCCGTCGGTAGTCCGCGGCGGTACTTTGTCCGCTGGTGTCGCGTTTGAATATCACATCAACGGACGTTCTGGTCAGTTCCGGATCGGTCGCGATCGAAACCAAGGTGCCTGAATTATCGGGAACGGGAAACTGCCGGCGTTCACGTTCATGGAGTGGATTTGTCAGGTGTGTAAAATGCTCCTTCACGAGCTTCTCGATTTCTTCTTTCTTGAAATCACCGACGGCGAATACTGCCATCAGATCCGGCCGGTACCAATCGCGATAAAATTTCCGAAGGGCATCGTGCGTACAGGATTCGAGAATCTCTTTCTTGCCAATGGTGAGGCGGTCGGCATAGTGCGACTGGTAGAGTTCGACCGGTATATGTTTCATGGAGACACGCTCTTCCGCACCCCGGCCCAGTCGCCACTCTTCTATCACCACACCGCGCTCATTATCAATTTCCTTATCGTCATACGACACATCGTGGCTCCATTCTTCGAGGATTTGAAATCCCTTCTTCAAGACCAGCGGGGAATCCGTCGGGACCTGCATCATATACACGGTTTCATCGAAGCTCGTATAGGCATTCAAATCCGCTCCGAACCGGATTCCGGATTTCTCGAGAAAGTCGATAATTTCCTGCTTCGGAAAATTCTTCGTTCCGTTGAACGCCATATGTTCGTCGAAGTGTGCCAGCCCTTGCTGGTCGTCGTCTTCGAGGATTGAACCTGCCCTCACCGCAAGCCGCAGTTCTGCGCGTTTTTCCGGTTTGTGATTTTCGCGTATATAGTACCGTAATCCATTGTCCAGCTGACCGATGAGAATTTTTGGGTCGGGCGACAGACGTTGATCCGGTTGAATAAGGAGCTGTGCATGGAGTATGATAGTGCTTGCAGCAAGGAGAATCCCAAGCTGCAATGCGATTGAAAGAATTGGTTTGCTTTTCATAGAATCCCTCTCCTGGAGGCGCCGGTGTCATGGAATACCGTCAGTCGACAATGAAGAGCACGGCGCCATTTTTTGTTGTTGAACTATGCGGATAATTATCATCTTCAACCTGATACGACATGCCTTTTCGCAATTCAATAGACCGGCCGTCTTTTAATTGTGTCGTCATTGCGCCTTCCAGGCAAAAAAGAATATGCCCTTTTGAGCACCAATGATCTGCTTTGTAGTCCGCCGAGTATTCCACGACGCGAACACGGATGTCGCCGCATTGACGAACTTTCCAGAGGGCATAGCCTGTTTCGCCCGCATGCCGCTCGGGCGTGATTTCTGACCATTCGGTCGCTTCAAACGGGATGTTTTTCATAATCATAGGAAATTTTCTTTCTGAAATCATTTCATGAAATTGTGAAGTGGATCAGCATCGTCATCCATCAGTGAATCATCATGCATCTCATCGACATCGATCCGTTCTGGAAGCCTTCGTAGATAAACTCAACCTGTTCGTCTTGTTCCTGCAGCGCCGCACTATAGAGGAAAGGCAGGTAATGATCGTTTGTGGGGACCGCAAGCCGGCTGACAGAACTCAATTCTTTATAGCGAATCAGGCGTTCGTGGTCATTCTGCAAAAGAGCATTTTTAATATATTCGTCGAATTCTATTGCCCAGAGGAACGGTCTGGCATGTTCATCGAAATCGATCTGTCGCAGGTTGTGGACGATATTTCCGCTGCCGATGATGAGAACATTTCTGTTTCGGAGAAAAGATA
>Ga0105104_10000585_pt1 | contig 28200 bp, 22 predicted proteins | sample PPLLaktember2015_3_FD_87034 | JGI IMG/M metagenome (GOLD analysis project Ga0105104, IMG submission 87034) | Freshwater sediment microbial communities from Prairie Pothole Lake near Jamestown, North Dakota, USA - PPLs Lake P7 Core (6) Depth... | ecosystem: Environmental > Aquatic > Freshwater >...
CAAAGGGTTGACGAGCCGGTCGGACCAGTTAGCCTGAATAGTACAGAGATTTTACGTTTGAAGCAAGCAAGCAAGCTTAAAAGCTTGACCTGAGGCACTGGCGTGCCAACGGCTGCCGCGCGGCTTCGCCGCCGCTGCATCGTACGCATGCCGTCGTTGGGGTCTGCGGCCCCGCCGGAAGAGGCATAATTGGTGCCGGGTCGGTTATGGCGTTGTCATCTTGAATTTTGGTGCGAACGGAGGAAATGCTGCGAGATTGGCCGTGAAATATGACTTATAATCTGATAATTCAATCAAATACAAGAAGTGATCCGAAGGAACTGGATCTACGGACAGAGAACGGCGTATAAAAAGACGCCGGTGGGCTTGACTTTCACGGGGAATGCCCTTATCTTTCGGTTTCTTTCGGGGCAGTAGCTCAGCTGGGAGAGCACCACGTTCGCAACGTGGGGGTCGGCGGTTCGATCCCGCTCTGCTCCACCAAGGCATTCATTTATGGATGCTTAGATCGCCGAACAAGTATCGCCGGGTCCCGTGCAAGGGATGACGGCCCAACCCCGCCAGGACCGGAAGGTAGCAACGGTAAGCAGTTCATCACTGTGTTGCGGATCAGCCTGGCGATACTTGTGCGGCGAGTTTTTTGGACTTATCTTGAACAAATGGGCAGTGTTAGATAAAACCAAGCAGTTCACTCGCACAGAATAGGCAAATAGAGGCGGGAAGTCGGGTTGACAATACTTAAGAAAACGGGTATCTTTATTGGTTAATGTTGCCGCGTCCCCTCCTGCAACGAATTACTGATTCCCCAAGACTTATATCATGTCCTATCAAGTAATTGCCCGACGATGGCGGCCGAAAAAGTTTTCGGACGTGGTCGGACAGGAACATATCACCCGCACGATTCAGAATGCCCTCCGTCAGGGACGACTCGCGCACGCTTTTTTGTTTACCGGGCCGCGCGGAGTCGGCAAGACTTCCACGGCGCGGATTTTGGCGCGCGCTGTAAACTGCCCGAATATTGATTTGCACGGCGAGGTGGAGCCGTGCAATGAATGCGACACCTGCCGCGCGCTGTTCGAAGACCGCGAAATGGATGTCATCGAAATGGACGCGGCCTCATACACAAGCGTAGACGATATTCGGCGGATCAACGAAAACTGCCGTTTGTCTCCGGTGGCGGGACAGCGGAAGATTTATATTATTGATGAAGTCCACATGCTCTCGAAGAGCGCTTTCAACGCGTTTCTGAAAACGCTCGAGGAACCGCCCGAGCATGTGATTTTTATTCTGGCCACGACGGACGTGCAGAAAGTTCCGGCCACGATTTTGTCGCGCGTGCAGCGGTTTGATTTTCGACCGGTGCAGCCGGCGGATGTAGCTCCGCATTTGAAAAAGATTTGCGAAAGTGAAGGCTGGCCCGCCGAAGACGAAGCCTTGTGGCTTATTGCAAGGCGGGCAGAGGGATCGCTGCGGGATGCGGAAGGGCTGCTCGATCAGGTGGTTTCGTACGCGGGCAATCAAGTCACACTGGAAGCGACGCGCGAAGTGTTGGGAATTCTACCCGGCGATTTGATGGCGGAGGCTACCCGCTTGTTATCCGGACATCGCATGGCAGAAGTACCCGCTTATTTGGAGCAGTTGGCTCTGCGCGGCGTGGACTATACCGATCTTTTAAAAGCCATGCAGGGCTACTGGATGGATCTTGTGTTTCTAAAAGAAGGCTTGCCGGTTTCGGGCCGGATGGAAACCGAGATGCAGCAGATGAAAGAAGCGGGAGCCGATCTTTCGATTGAAGATTTATTCCGGCTGATCAGACTTGCGGAAGGATTGGAAGACGCTCTGAAATGGTCCACCGCTCCGCGCGTTCGATTTGAAGTTTCCTTCCTCAGATGGGCGACGCTGGATCGGGTGGCAACGATAAGGGATATTCTGGATCGTTTAAGCGGCGGCGAAGGTTCGGCCGTTCCGGAAAGGCAGGCGATGACTGCTTCGCAAGCAACCGCAGTTTCATCCCCGCCTCCCCCACCCGCTCCGATTGTAAAACCGGCTCCGATTAAGGCAGAAACAACTCCACCGACACCGCCGGTGCCCGCAGCGGAAAGCACACCGACAAACGCGGCGGCAAGCGGCGAAGTGGATTTAGAAACACTGCGCGCGCGCTGGGGAGAAATCTTAGCGGCTTTACGCAAACGCAATCAAGCAGCGGCGGCGATGGCGGAAAGTTCATGGATTCTGGATAGTTTTGACGGACGCAAGTTGACGGTCTGCTGCACGATGGCGGGGAAATTTGCGACCGACCGCATGAAGGAAAGCCTTCCCGCTTTAGCGGCGGCGATCACGGACGTCTGCGGAATCACTCCCATCATGGCGGCGGGTGCACCACGCACGGACGTAGTTAAACCCGTAGAAAAACTGGCTGCCAAACCTCCAGCCGAGAGAGACGATTTATTCAACAGCTTAATGAACCGCTTCGGCGGTGTGGAAATTGATCCGAAAAAATCACGCGAGCCGCGCTGATGTCTTTAGACGTATCCAAATTCTCACCGTCATTGGAACGGCTTGTGGAACGGATTGCCAAGCTGCCCGGATTGGGGCGGAAGTCGGCGGCGAGGCTCGCGCTGCATATTTTGCGGCAACCGGATGAGGACGCGCGGGAATTGGCGCAAGCGATTCTCGACGTCAAGAGCAAAATCCATCTGTGCCGTATCTGCTCGAATTTTACGGAAGAGGAAACGTGTTCCATTTGCGTGGATATGCGGCGGGATCACACATTGATTTGCGTGGTGGAAACACCGTCGGATGTTTTGCGGCTTGAGCGAACCGGATCGTTTCGCGGACTCTATCATGTGTTGGGCGGAGTGCTTTCGCCACTGGACGGAATCAGTCCGGATGATTTGCGGATTGCGGAATTAGTGGAACGGGTGAAAGACGGCACTGTCCGTGAAGTGATTCTGGCGATTAATCCAACGACGGACGGGGACACGACTTCGCTGTATTTGCTGCGCGTTTTGAAAGAACGTAACGTGATGGTATCGCGGATTGCACGAGGGATTCCAATTGGCGCGGAACTGGAACACGTGGATGAAGTGACGCTGGCGAGCGCGCTGGAAGCAAGGACGAAGATGCAGTGAGAAGAAAGGATGAAGGATGAGGGATGAAGGATGAAGCAGCCCTCAGACTTGAGATTGGAAAGAAAAGACCCCCCTTGAGTCCCCCCGTGAACGGGGGGAGAGACAAATAGGATAAGAATTGATTCCCGGATTTAGTTTAGCCAATCAAATTACGCTGTCGCGGTTGGCCCTTGGACCGCTGTTTCTGATTGCGTATTTGAGTTCATGGAGATATTCCTTAGAAGCGGCGTTTGTGGTAGCGCTGGTTATAGAAGCTACAGACGTAGCGGACGGGATCATGGCGCGCCGCCGCAAGCAGGTTTCGGACGTGGGCAAATTGCTCGATCCGATGAGCGACTCCATCGCGCGGCTTTCCTATTATATCGGCTTTTTAGTGATGGGGCTGGCATCGGCGTGGATGGTAGCAATTTTAGTCTATCGCGATGTGGTAGTTTCGTATTTGCGCGTGTTCGCCGCTCTCACGGGAACGGCAATGGGACGGCGGACGTCGGGCAAGTGGAAAGGCATTTTGCAAGGCGCAACAGCCTTGGTAGTGATGGGACTCTTAATCATTGATCACCGCATTATTGAAATCCCATGGGTGGGACGGATTGTGTACGGTTTGTTGGTGTTCGTGACGGCATACACGATATTTACCTTATATGAATACTTGCGCGGCAACAAGGAACTGCTCTTAGAAATCCGCAGACGGGGACGGCCTTGAAAAAGTTATCATGGCCGGAGTGGGTCGTCGTTACGCTGGGCGGTTCGGGATTGTCTCCAGTGGCACCGGCTACGGTGGCTTCGGCGGTGACGTGCGTGATTTTCTGGTTCGCGTCCGTTCTTCTACAGTGGCCGTGGATGCTGCTTATCGTTCCGGTTCTTTTTATTTCAGTATGGCTTTCCTATCGCGCGATCGGCGCATTTGATATAAAAAGCGACGCGCGATTCAAGAAATTGCGGCGGCCCAATCCGAAGCGCGAAGATCCGGACGCGGTGGTGATTGACGAATTCGTCGGTCAATGGATCACCCTGATTGCCGTGCCGCACACGCTAATCGGTTTCGGCGCGGCTTTTTTTGTTTTTCGGTTTTTCGATATTCTGAAACCTTTGGGAGTGAAATCCATTCAGGATTTTCCGGGCGGCTGGGGCATCGTGCTGGATGACGTTTTAGCGGGAATGTGGGGCGCGATTCTGCTCACTCTCATTTTCCGGATTGCCCCGCACTTTCTGTAACGGATCAAAGGAAGAGCTATTTCTTACGCGAGCGAAATACTGACGATCGGCGATGAGGTTCTACGCGGAGACATCGTCAACGGAAACGCCGCTTATATCGGGCGGGTTTTAGCGGAGGCCGGTATTCCCGCCGGATTCAGTTCGGTGATTCCCGACCGGATGGACGCGATCATATCGGCTTTGGATGTGGCGATGTCGCGGGCACACTTCATCATTGTAACGGGCGGGTTGGGGCCGACTCCGGACGATCTCACGCGGGATGCCGTGGCGCGGTATTTCGGGATGACGCTTGCGGAAGACGAAACACTGCTCAAACACGTAAAGGAACTCTTCCGGCAACGGGGGATGACCATGCCGGAGACATCGCGTAATCAAGCCCTCTTCCCCATCGGAGCGAAGAAAATTCCTAATCCGCACGGCACAGCCACGGGAATACACATCGAGCGAGACGGACGACATGTGTTCGCACTTCCCGGAGTGCCGGTGGAAATGCGGCAGATGATGACGGAGTATGTGGAACCAACCATTGGCGCGGCATATTGCGGCGGACAAGTCCGTACGCGAACGCTGCGGCTGACGGGAATCGGTGAATCGCATTTGCTCGCGAAATTGGGCGATCAGAGCGAGCTTCAATCGCGTGTGCAAATCGCCTATCTGCCCCATCACGGACTACTTGATCTGCGATTGACAGCACACTCGCAAGACGAACACGAGGCGGACGCGCAGATTGCGCACGCGGAAGGTTTTATTCGTGAACGGGTCGGACATCATATTTACTCGACAGGCGCAACGACCCTCGCTGAGGTGATCGGCAATATTTTAGTCAATCGCAGTCAATGGCTGGCTACAGCCGAGAGCTGCACGGGCGGATTAATCGCGGATATGATCACGGACGTACCGGGATCCTCACAATGGTTTGAGCGGGGATGGATCACGTACTCCAATGATTCAAAACGCGAAACGTTAGATGTTCCGGCGGAATTGATCGAACGGTACGGAGCCGTCTCGGAAGAAGCGGCGCGCGCGATGGCGGAAGGAGCGCGCAAGAACGCGGGAACAGACTGGGGACTCTCTTCCACGGGTATTGCGGGACCCAGCGGCGGATCAGAAAAAAAACCGGTGGGTACGGTATGGGTAGCGATCGCCGGAGAGCGCGACACGTGGGTACGTAATCTGAAGTTTTCGGGTCTGCGGGAAACGATTAAGCTGCGCACGGCACATGCGGCGCTGAGTTTTCTGTATGCACAATTGACGGACGCAAGACTCTGATGCGGCTCTTCATCGCCATTGATCTGCCGGAAGACTGGAAGCGGCTGCTGGCTCAGCCGGAAACGAGCATCGGTTGGCTGGGACGAGGCGTGAAATGGGTGGATCCACACAGCACGCATTTAACGTTGAAATTTTTAGGCGAGGTCGAAGAGAAAATGCTCCCGGATATTCAGGCGGGAATGGCGACGGCCTGCCGGGAAGTGGAGTCATTTTCCATGCAGCTAAAGGGAACGGGAGTTTTTCCGAACGCGAAGATGCCACGCGTATATTGGGTGGGAATAGACGCGCCGCCGAACTTAATGACGCTGCAAGCGCGAATCGAGCAGGAGATGGAAACGCTCGGATTCGAGAAGGAAGAGCGGGCCTTTAAGCCGCACCTGACACTGGCGCGCATCAAAGATCCGGCGGGAAAACAGCGCATGACCGAAGCGCTTTTGAGCTACAAAATCGAGAGCGGCGCAGTGACGGTGCGAGAGACACTGCTCATGCGCAGCCATTTATCCAGTGAAGGAGCGCGCTACGAAGCGATGTGGAGATGTCCACTCGGCACACCGGCGACTTCGTAACGAAACCTTTCGTATCCTTCATTCATTAACCGACCATGCGTCAAGGGAGAAGCCGTGCCGCGGCAAACCATCTTAAACGAAATCGCCGCCCCGATAGACCGGGTGTGGCAACTGCTGAGTGATTCAAAGGAATTTGCCTTCTGGGCGCCGAACATTCGGGAATTGGAACTGGAACCGGACAAGTTTGCCATTGACACGATCCGCCGCTTCAAACTCGATGTTAACGGCAAGATTGAAACGCTGGAGACGCGCATCACGCACTGCATTCCGCAGCAGATGTTCGCGGAAACTCCGACGGGCGGCTCCTTGAAACTCCACGAGAAAGTAGAAAGCCTGCGGATGATTTACCGCATCGAGGAAGTGGACAAGAAAACGACCAATTTTACGTTCACCATCGAGTATGAAATGAAGGGTTTCATGAACAAGATGCTGGAAAAGGTCATCATGGGCACCTTCATTTCGCAGCTTCGGCTGTGGTTCGAACGGCTGCAAACATATGCGGAAACGGGCCGTGTCGTTTAACGATTGACCGACAACACAGGACATTCTCGACATTCTATTCATACAACCAGAGAGTCCGCTCATGAGCAAGGAAACGGACGAGAAGAAAAAAAATCTCGACATCACGCTGCAGCAGATTGACAAGCAGTACGGCAAGGGTTCGGTCATGCGGCTGGGAGACAGCGGACCGATCCAGAGAGTAGACACGATTCCCACGGGAGCCATGTCGCTGGACGTAGCGCTGGGTCTGGGCGGCGTACCACGGGGGCGCGTAATCGAAATTTACGGCCCGGAATCTTCCGGCAAGACGACGCTGGCGCTGAGCATTATCGCGCAGGCGCAAAAAACCGGCGGTTATGCGGCAATCATTGACGCGGAACACGCGCTCGATCCGAACTATGCCAAAGCGCTGGGCGTCAACACGGATGAACTTTTAGTCAGCCAGCCGGACACGGGCGAGCAAGCTTTGGAAATCGCCGAGATGCTCATCCGTTCGAGCGCGTTGGACGTGGTCGTGGTGGACTCGGTTGCCGCGCTCGTTCCCAAGGCGGAGATCGAGGGAGAAATGGGCGACTCACTGCCCGGTTTGCAGGCGCGGCTGATGAGCCAAGCCTTGCGCAAGCTGACGGCGGTGGTTTCGCGGTCGCGCACGAGTTTGATCTTCATCAATCAATTGCGGATGAAAATCGGCGTGATGTTCGGGAATCCGGAAACTACAACGGGCGGCAATGCGTTGAAGTTTTATGCGACAATCCGTATGGACATCCGGCGCGTAGCCTCTTTAAAGGACGGCGACGCCGTGGTCGGCAATCGCACTCGCGTGAAAGTCGTGAAAAACAAATTAGCCGCTCCATTCCGCGAAGCTGAATTCGATATTATGTACGGACGCGGAATTGACCACACAGGCGACGTTTTAGATTTGGCCGCGCAGCTTGGAGTGGTCGCAAAAAGCGGGACATGGTACAGCTATGGCGATGAGCGTCTCGGGCAAGGCAAGGAGCGCGTGGTGGAAGTTCTGAACGACGCGCCGGACATGCTGCAGAAGATCGAAGCGGCGGTGCGGCAGAATCTCGGCTTTGCCACAGTGGAAGCGGGACGTTCGGGCGATGGTTCGGAGCCAGAGACTCCCAAAGCGAAGAGTAAAAAAGGATCGTGATTTCCTTTCGCGATATAATCGGGAAACGGGAAACGCGGTTCGCGGTGTTGTTGGCCGCGTTTCTTCTGTGGCAGGTTCCGCTCGCACAAGCGCATCAGTTTGTGCTGACGGCGGGGTATGCGAATTCGCGCACTCCGCACGTTGGCGAGGGAATTTCGACGCAGCATCCGCCGATTCGAAGCGGCGGCGGCTGGGCGGGCGGTATTCGGATTGACGTGATGCCGCCGAACAAGCCGATTATGTTCGGGCCGAGTTTTCTCTATTGGAATAATCTGACGGGAGACACGGATCCGAATTCGCAGTCGCGGTATTTTCAAATCGAATTGGGCGGAAGGTTCTCGGTGAGATCGCGGACGATGCCTGCGCTCTATGCAGGAGTCGGCGCGGGGTATTCGTTTTCACAGGCCACACGCGAACCGCGCTGGGTGGGAGCGAAAGAAGAATACGACGGCGATTTTCCCACAGGTTCGGTGCATTTCGGAGTGAAATCAAAGACACGCAGCGATATCACGGTAATTGCAGAAGGGTCTTTTCATTTCGGCTTGGGTGAACCGGCACAATCGCGATCCATTGGCCCGGCGAAAGCGTGGCTGGTGCAAATCGGAGTGGCCTTCGACATGCTGACCGGATCGCAGAAATGAAAACCGCGGAAGGCGAGCGAAAAGCTGCGCAGCGAAAACCAGCCACAGCGCTCAGTACGGCGGTGAGATTACTCTCCGCGCGGCCGTATTCGGAGCGGAAGCTGCGGGAAAAGCTGACGAGGAAATTTTCCCGCGAGGAAATTGACTACGCGATCCAGCGGCTGAAAGACGAACGGCTGCTGAACGACCGAAAATACGCGGAAGATTTCGTGCGCGCGCGGCTGGCGGCCAGACCGCGAACGGGAGTGGCTTTGCTGCGGGATCTTTTTCAACGCGGAGTGCCGCGAACAATTGCGCAGGACGTGGTCAAAGAGCTTGCGCCGAAAGAATCCGACGAAAAATTGGCGCGCGAATTAGTGCGGCGGAAAGCGACGCACTATGCTGGGCTGGACGAACAGACCCGGTGGCGGAGATTGAGTTCCTTCCTCGCACGGCGGGGATTTTCCTTTGACGTGATCCAAAAAGTACTGCGGCTGCCGCCGGAAGGCGAAACCGAAGAATAGAATCTGCGTGATAGAACATTTATGACATCGAAAGAAATCCGAAAACTTTTTTTAGAGTTTTTCCGCGAACGAGGACATACCATTGTGCCCTCAGGTTCCGTGGTTCCGCAGGATGATCCCACCCTGCTGTTTACGAATGCGGGGATGAACCAGTTCAAGCCGTACTTTTTAGGCCGGCAGAAGCCGGAACACACGCGCGTGGCCGATACGCAGAAGTGCATTCGCGTTTCGGGCAAGCATAACGACCTCGAAGAAGTGGGGCCTTCGCCCTATCATCATACGTTTTTCGAGATGCTGGGCAATTGGAGTTTCGGCGATTATTTCAAGAGGGAAGCGATCACGTGGGCGTGGGAACTCATGACGCGCGGCTACGGACTTCCCAAGGAAAAATTGTACGCATCGGTGTATGAAACCGACGACGAAGCGGAAAAGTTATGGAAGAGCGAAACGGACATCAATCCTTCGCACGTTTTACGCTTCGGCAAGAAGGATAATTTCTGGAGCATGGGAGACACGGGGCCGTGCGGGCCGTGCAGCGAATTGCACATTGACCGCGGGCCGGAGTTCGATTCCGATCCTAAAGCTTTCGTGAATACGGGGTCGCCGCGCTATATTGAGTTATGGAATTTGGTGTTCATGCAATACGACGCGCAAAAGGACGGAACGCTTTTAGATTTGCCCGCGAAGCACGTGGATACGGGCGCGGGACTGGAACGCATCACAACCGTTATGAATGGATTGCGCTCGAATTACGATACGGATTTATTTCAGCCGATTATTCAGGCGATTGCCGAGATGAGCGGCAAGCGATACACGGATGACGGCGAAGGAATTCCGCATCGGGTGATTGCGGATCATTTGCGGTGTCTGTCATTCGCGATTGCCGACGGAGCGATGCCGGGAAACGAAGGCCGGGGCTATGTGCTGCGGAGAATTCTGCGACGCGCGGCACGGTTTGGCCGCAAGCTGGACATGCACGAACCGTTTTTCTATAAATTGGTACCGGTGTTAGTGGACGTAATGGGTGCGACGTTTCCGGAAGTGAAAGAACGGCACGTGCACATTTCGCGCGTGCTGCAAGCGGAAGAAGAACATTTCGGCAGAACATTGGATCGCGGACTGGAAAGATTTGCGGAAGTTGTGGCAGCGGTGCGGACAGCGAAAAGCACGACAGTGCCGGGCGAAGAGGCTTTCCGGCTGTATGACACGTTCGGCTTTCCGCTCGATCTGATGCAGCTCATGGCAAGGGAAGAAGGGCTCTCGATTGACGACGCAGCGTTTCAGGCGGAGATGGACAAGCAGAAAGAAAGGGCGAGAGCGGCCGGAGCTTTTAAGGAAAGTGAATTCGCACGCACCTTGGAGTATGCCGGTTGGAAGAGTATGTTTGTCGGATACGATCATCTCGATATTACAAGTCAAATACGTTTCGAAGGAGTATCGCGTGACAAACAATTCGAATTCGTTGCTAAAGAGACTCCCTTCTATGCTGAAGCGGGTGGACAGGTAAGTGATGTTGGTACCATCGAGGTGCTGAATAATCAGCAACCTCTTTTGTCATTAGAAGTGATATCGGTTCGCAAAGTTGGAGAGGGGATTCTCCATGCCGCAAATATAATTGGTAAGGCTACTCACAGTGATCTCGTGAATCATGAGTTTGGTGCACATCTTGTCGTCTCTCCCTCCCATCGCATACCCACGCAGTACAATCACACGGCGACGCATTTATTGCAAGCGGCATTGCGGGAGATATTGGGGGAACACGTGCATCAGGCGGGATCGTACGTGGGGCCGGACCTCATGCGGTTCGATTACACGCACTATCAGAAGCCGACCGCCGAAGAACTGGCGCAGATCGAAAAGCGGGTGAATGATTTTATCCGCATGAATCTCCCGGTGACGCCGCGCACAACGACGCTGAAAGAAGCACAGGCGGCGGGGGCAATGGCTTTGTTCGGCGAAAAATACGGCGAAGAAGTAAGGTTGATCGAGATCGGCGAAAACGAAAATTACATATCGCGCGAATTGTGCGGCGGAACGCACACGAAACGCACGGGCGATATGGGCTTGTTTGTGATCAAGGCCGAAACATCGGTGGCGGCGGGAGTGCGGAGAATCGAATCTCTGACCGGCGAACGCGCGCTGGAAGAATTCCAAAGACGGCGGGAACAGGTGGACGAACTGACGCAGATTCTGGTCAGCGAAGGCAGCGATCCGTTGGAAAAACTGCGGAAGATTCTCGACGAAAAGAAAAAAACCGACAAGGAACTGGAACAACTGCGCGGACAGGCGGCAGGCTCGGCCATGAAGGATTTAGCCGCGCAAGCCATCACGATTGGCAAGAGCAAATTAGTGGCGGCGGAAGTTACCGCGCAGACGATGGACCAGCTCAAAGAAATGGGAGACGCTCTACGCGAGAGTTTGGGTTCGGGAGTCGGGGTGTTGGCCGCCGCGATAGACGGCAAACCGTCTTTGGTCGTAGTCGTGACACCCGATCTGGTCAAAGCAGGTGTGGATGCGGTGCCTATCGTGAAAGAATTGGGAAAGCGGCTGCAAGGTGGCGGAGGCGGAAAACCGCATATGGCTACAGCCGGAGGTCGGAACTTAGAAGGGATCAAGGACGTTTTGGCTGAGTCTGAAACCGTGGTGATTAAATATCTGCAATAATGCCTCCGTAATGCTGGAATATTTCAAGGCAGTCCGGTTGGACTGCCTTTTGTTATTGTTATTTATTGTATTAATGGAATTATTAAAATTTGCATTTATTTAATCAGTTAATTAAATTAGGCGGTCAGTTAAATATTACACTGAAAGATTCCGGCAGGGTCAACGACCCTGCTCGGCGGAGAGAATAAATTTTAACACTCCCCTTGGTGACGAGATAGATATGGCAGACGACGCAAGACAAAGAATACTGGACGCGGCCTTCAGGGAATTTTCCCTGAACGGCAAGGCCGGCGCCAGAATGCAGGCGATTGCGGAACGCGCACAGGTCAATCAGGCGATGCTTAACTACTACTATAAGAGCAAAGACGACCTGTATATGGAAATCGTGCGGCAGAGCGTCTATCGTTGTCACAAGGATCATCCGAAGCTTTTAAACCTGTCGCAGGAAGCGCAACGACAGAGTATACTCGATCACATTGAACGCGACATCCGGTTTTGGGCGGCCAACGAAGACTTATTGCGGCTCACGCTGCATGATCTTTTAGCGGGCGGCGAAGGGATGAAGCTCGCGCTAAGGGAAATGCTCGGAGATGAAGAAATGCGGGCGGATGCGGCAAAGATGATGACCGGCGGTTTATTCCGGTCTAAAGATCCGAGTCAGGTGATGCTGCATTTTACGAGCCTGACGCTGCTTTCGCTGATTCCGCTGGAAGCGATCCGTGAGATCTATTCAAGCTCCGCGTCAAACGCTGAATTTCTGGAAGCCCGGATCGCGGCGGTGAGAGATCTTTTGGAACACGGACTTTTTTCGGAACAAACCCCCGGCGGTAAAAGCGCTCCCAACGGTGAAATCCAATAACCGGATCGCGTGCTGCTTCTCCTCTATTTCATTCAATCGAAGGAATCTTTCAGGCTTCAGGCAGATACGACTATGCACAACAGGCAATTCAAAACAATTCATCACATGATCCGTCCGGTTTTTCTCGCGGTGGCGATCTTCCTCGTCAATTCCTTTGCCGCAGCACGGCAATTGACGTGGGACGAAGCCTGGGGAATCGCCGGATCCCAGAATGCAACGCTTCTGAACGCGAAAGAGGATCTGGTCACGGCACGCGAACAAGTGAACGAGGCGCGCTCGGCGGCTTTCCCGACGATTTCGCTTTCGGGACAGTATACACGCAATATAGATATGCCGGTGTTCTTTATCAACGGAATGCCGATGCGCATCGGCGAGAAGAACACCTATGCGGGCATCGCTGAAATCCGGCAGCCGATCTGGGTGGCGGGAAAAGTCGGCACGGCATTAAAAATCGCCAAGAGCTATCTGGCTCAGACCGAGGTCAACAACAGCCTGACCAAGCAAAACGTGTACGTGGAACTGGCACAATCCTTCTATGGAACGATCCTCGCGCGGGAATTAGTCAAGACCTCGGAAACGGCACTGCAGCGGGCAACCGATCATCGGGATAAAGCCCGGTTGATGTTCGCGCAGGGAGTTGTTTCGGAATACGACAAGATCCGCGCGGAAGTGCAGGCAGCCAACCTCGAACCACAGGTATTAGAAGCCCGCAACCAATACGCTTTATCGCTGTCTAATCTGAAGCGGATGCTGAATCTGCCGGAACACGACAGCCTGGAGATCGTGGGATCGTTAGAACTGGCCGATACGACCGTGGGGCAAGCCGACACGGATCTGGCTTTGCGGCAACGCGGCGAACTGTTAGCTTTACAGCATGGCCGCCAGATGCAGAAACAACTGCTAAGTCTGGCCAAACGCGATTTGTATTTGCCCGTCGTGTACGCATCCGCCAATTATCAAACGCAATCGCAATCGGGCGATTTTAAAATCGGCGACTACACTTGGGTGCGCAGTTCCGCCGCCATGCTGCAAGTTTCCATTCCGTTGTTCGACGGATTCCGCACACCGTCCAAAGTCAAGCAGTATAAAGCGGCTTTGCGAAAACTGGACTACACGGAAACGGATTTACGGGCGGCGGTGAAAATGGACGTGGACAATTCGCGGCGCGAGTTGGAACGCGCCGTCCGGACCGTCATTGTTCAGGAGGACAATGTGCATGAAGCGCAGCGCGGCTACGATATTGCCAAAGTCCGCTATGAGAGCGGCGTGGGCACACAGTTGGAACTCTTGGACGCGGAGTTTCAATTGGATCAGGCCAAAGTTTTACGTTTGAAAGCGCTGTATGACGCGAGAATCGCGCGGGTTCAATTGCAGCGCGCGCTGGGAACGCCGTTTCATTCATAAACCCGCTTTTGGGCGCGGTCTTTTCAACAGCTTATTCAGTCAACAATCCCATTGCAATAGAGGCAGATCGTGAAAAAGCCTTTTAAAAACATCGGCATCGTTATCGTCCTTCTGATCGTAGTGGTCATCGCCATTCGCATCGTCACCAAGGGACGCGGCGAAGTGGTGCCGTCCATCAGCGACATTCAAAAACGGGAAGGCGTTCCAGTACGCATCGAAACCACACAAAAGGGAAACCTCTCCCGCACTTTACAATTTACCGGAACAATTGAAGGCGAGGAGCAATCCGTGATCGCATCCCGCCTGATGGAAACCGTAAAGGACATACCAGTGCGCGTGGGACAGCGTGTTTCCCGCGGTCAGGTGGTCGTGCGGTTGGACGACATCAATCCACAGGCCATGTACCGGCAAGCGAAAGCCACGATGGACAACGCGAAAGCCGATTTTGAGCGGATGCAGACGCTGTATCAACAAGGCGCAGTATCCAAGCAAGTTTTGGATCAGACAAAATTGGGTTATGACGTAGCGCAATCGAATTTCGCGGCGGCGCGCGATCTGGTGGAACTTCCCTCTCCGGTAAGCGGCGAAGTGGTTCGCATACACGTGAAGGCGGGCGAAACGGTGTCACCGGGCATGCCTGTCGTAACCGTAGCGGCCTCAAAGGAAGTTCGCGTTAAATTCTACGCTTCTTCGGAAGAGCGGCGCATGGTCTCGGCAAAGCAGCAAGCGCGGATTTATCTGTCGCTCAGCGACACCACGTGGACAAGCGCCATCGTGGACAAGGTGGAAGACGCCGCCGACCCGCAAACGCGGTTGTTTGAAATCACGGTGAAGTCGGACAATCCGGAAGGGATGTTAAAGCCGGGCGTGCTCACAAAAGTGGACGTTATCATCGAAGAGCGCAAGGACGTTCTGTCGGTCAGTAAGGAAGCTTTAATGACGAACGGAGCAACCACCGTATTCGTTGTGGACACGAATAATAAAGCAGCAAAACGCACGCTGACGCTGGGAATCCGGACGTCGGACCGGGCGGAAAGTCTCACCGGTTTGCAGGCCGGAGAACGCGTGGTCGTGTACGGGCAGAATCGTCTGACGGAAGGTGATCCGATACGGATCATCGAGAATTAGCGAACAATCCGAATCGAATCCAACTATGCTTCTTTCCAATTTATCCATCCGCAAACCCGTACTCATCACGATGGTGGTGATGAGCTTTGCGGTGATCGGCATGTACTCTTTTCTACGCTTGGGCGTGGACAACTGGCCCGACGTGAAGTTTCCGTTCGCCGTCGTGTCCGTACTTTATCCGGGGGCGGGACCGGAAGAGATCGAGACGCAGGTGATCAAACCGATTGAGGATGAAGTCACGACCGTGGCGGGCATCCGGAACATCACGTCTCAATGTCTGGAAAACCGCGGGCTGATCTTTATTGAATTCGAGTTGGGGACCAAGATTGACTTTGCCGCGCTGGAAGTGAAGGACAAGGTAGACGCGATCCGTCCGACTCTTCCGGAGGATTTGGAGCCGCCGGTGGTTTTAAAATTCGATATCACCGATACTCCCATTATGAATCTGGCGCTGCAATCGAAGCGGCCGCCCGAAGAGCTTTACCAGCTCGCGGACGACGTCGTGAAGATGCAGCTTAACCGGATTCGCGGCATCGCACAGATCGAAATCGAAGGCGGCAAAAAACGCGAAATCGAGGTGGCTCTTTCCAAGTCGCAGCTACAGGCGCATGATCTGACGATCAACGACGTCATCATGGGTTTGCAGATGGCGAATCTGAATATGCCCGGCGGACGCATTGAAGAAGGCCGCCGCGACGTGACGATTCGTCTGGAAGGCGAATTCGACAAGCCCTCGAAGATGCAGGACATGAATATCGTTTTGGAAGGCGGCCGCACGGTGAAACTGCGGGACATCGGACGCGTTTACGACGGTTACGAGGACGTGCGGAAGCTGGTCCGGTTTTCGGGAGAAACCTCCGTCGGCTTATCCTTGAGGAAGCGATCCGACGCCAATACGGTCGCGGTTGCCGATGAGGTTAAAAGCGAAATAAAGAGAGTCCAGAAGCTGCTGCCGCCGGATGTGAAGCTGGCTATTGCACGCGACAACTCGGTGTTTATCCGCAGTTCGCTTTCTGACGTGGCGGGAAACCTGATGATGGGAATTCTGCTGACAGCGGCGGTGCTTTTCGTCTTTTTACGGTCATGGAACGGCACGATCATCGCATCGGTGGCGATGCCCCTTTCGGTTGTGGCAACGTTTCTGCTCATTGACGCGGCAGGATTTACTCTGAATTCCATGACGCTGATGGGGTTGTCCATTTCAGTTGGAATTTTGGTTACCAACGCAATTGTAGTCCTGGATAATATCTGGATCTGGGAAAAACGCGGTCACTCGAAGCGAGAGGCGGCGGCAAAAGGTACATCAGAAGTGGCATTGGCGGTGGCGGCGGCAACGTTGACCAATATCGTGGTGTTCGTACCGATCGGCTTCATGGGCGGTATTGTCGGGCAGTTCTTCCGCGAATTCGGCTTAACTGTGGCGTTCGCGACCGTCTTTTCTCTGATTATTTCCTTCACGCTCACCCCGATGATGGCCGCACATCGTTTGGGGGCGCTGATTTACAGCTTAGTTGGTGCGGGCACGTTTTTCGGCGCGTGGATTATTATGGGCATGTGGTGGGCATTGGGTCTCGCCGCTTTGGTGGCTTTTATCGTGTGGATGGACAAACATGGCCATCTGACGCGATTCTTCGACGCCTCCGAAAACTTGGTGAATAGGGGAATTGAGAGCTATACACAAGCGTTGAATTGGTGCCTGACGCACCGAAAAATTCTCATCGGTTCCGTGGTTGTTGCCACGGTCGGCTCGTTCATGCTGTTCCCGATAGTAGGCGCGGAGTTTTTCCCGAGCGCAGACCAAGGGGAATTTTACGTTGGTGTAAAGCTCCCGCCGGGAACGCGGCTGGACATCACTGATCACACCATTGCGGCAATTGAAAATCAGGTTGCGAAGATACCTGAAGTCAATACATACTATTCGACGGTCGGGAGTGCCGACGTCGGACACGGCAGCGATGACGGGTCGCAGTTAGGCGGCGTGTATGTTCGGCTTGTGGAAAAGAATCAACGCAACCGCTCGACCGATGAAATCACCCGTGAGCTTCGTTCCCAATTGGCGGATATTCCGGCGGCGGACATTGTCATTTCGCAAACGTCGGAGTTCGGCGGCGGATCGGAAGCCGACATGCAGATTGAAGTGACCGGCGACAACATGACCGATCTTTTGGCGACGGTTGATAAAGTTCAGGCTATCACCGCTACAACCAAAGGTACGGTGGACGTTACAAATACATGGATTACGGGGAAACCCGAAATTAAAGTAATTCCGCGCCGTGAGGAGTTGGCCGATCAGGGACTGAATACGTACGGTGTGGCCGCGACTCTGCGCTCACTTTTTGAAGGCACCGTAGCGACGAAGTATCGTGAATCGGGAAAAGAATATGACGTACGCGTGCGACTGGATGAAAGCGATCGTTCCCGACTCGATCAAGTGCGTGATCTGAACGTAAAAACCGACGGAAACTGGATTCCCTTGACTGCCGTGGCATCCATTACAGAGGCAGGCGGTCCGACCACGATTTACCGCAAGAATAAAGCGCGACTGGTCTCCGTCACCGCCAATATAACGCAAGGGACAACCGGCGAAGCGCAGAAAGCGATTCAGGCGCGCATTGACAGTCTGGATATTCCGGAAGGCATCACGGTGGCTTTCGGAGGCGAGGCGGAATTCATGGGCCGGGAATTCGCGTATATTTACCGCGCCATGCTGCTGGCGATTATTCTCACGTATATGCTCATGTGTGCCATGCTGGAAAGCTACGTGCGTCCGCTGATCATTCTGCTCACACTCCCCTTAGGCTTAATCGGTGTAGCCATTGCTTTGATGTTGACCAATACAGCGGTTTCCATGATGGTTTTGATGGGCATGGTGATGCTGGTGGGTATTGTGGTCAATAATGCGATTTTAATTATTGACTATTCGCAAACTTTACGGAGTGAGGGCAAGACACTGCGTGAAGCTATCCTGATCGCGGCGCCCGGACGTTTCCGTCCGATTATTTTTACAAACCTGGCGACGATTTTGGGTATGCTTCCGCTGGCACTTGGAGTCGGTTCGGGCGCGGAGTGGCGTTCGCCGATGGCGATTGCCTCGATTGGAGCTTTGGTATCGAGCACGGTGCTGACGCTGTTTTTTATTCCCGTCATCTACGAATGGGTTGAACTCGTTCACACCCGAAAGGCAAGGCATGAAGTCACTACAAGCTGAATCCGTTCATAAAGCGGTTCGGGCAGCGGTTCATGAAGCGGAAGCGATGCTCGCGCGATTGCCGGAAGTTCATTTGGATTTATACTCGATTGTTGGAGCTTGCGCGGAATCGCTGAAGGGCGGGCACAAGGTTTTCTTTTGCGGCAATGGCGGTTCGGCGGCGGAGAGCCAGCATCTGGCCACGGAGTTCGTAGTGCGGCTTTCTTCCATTCGCGAGCGTAAAGCGCTGCCGGCGCTGGCGCTGACAACGGATACGAGCCTTTTAACGGCTTGCGGAAACGACTACGGTTTCGACCGCATTTTTGCCCGACAGGTTGAAGCTCATCTGACGAAAGGCGATGTGCTCATTCTGCTCTCGACTTCAGGCAAATCTCCCAACCTGCTCTTTGCCGCGAAAGAAGCGCGGGCGCGAGGCGGAGTTGTCGTTGCTTTCTTGGGTGGAAGCAAGACTCCGCTGGATGAACTGTGCGATTTTACTCTGCACATTCCTTCATCTGCCTCGCAGCGGGTACAGGAGGGACATCTGATGTGCGGGCACCTGTTGGTGGAATTAGTGGAAAGCGCCTTGTTCGATAATTAACCACAGCATCCGGCGCGGAGCTTTTACATGACCTTTCTTAACAGCGCAATTCTGGCCGCCTTGACCTTGGGACTGCTGCCGATATTAATCCATCTTCTGAACCGTCAGCGGTTCAAGAAGGTGGACTTCCCGACTCTGCGATTTCTTCACGAATTGCAGCGGCAGAAGATGCGGCAGGTGCGCGTCCGGCAGATTATACTTCTAATTCTGCGAACGCTGGCGGTAATTTTTATTGTGCTGGCGGTAGCGCGGCCCGTGGTGCGCTCCTCATCGGGGATTCTGCCCGGGGGAGAAGCGCGGACTACGGCCGTAATGATTTTAGATCGTTCGGCCTCTATGCAAACGGAAACGCCCGTCGGAACACGGTTTCGCGGCGTGCAAACCAGAACGCAAGAGATTCTGAATCTTTTGCAGGACGGAGACGAAGCACAAATCGTCTGGGCTGACGGGCAACCCGAGCATTACCCGGAAAATCCCACATCGCAAATTCGGCTGCTCCGAGAAGCGATAGTGGAAGCTAAGCCTACGGAAATGGGCGGCGATTTAGTAAAGGCCATGCAAGCGGCGAGGCAGATTCTGGGCCGCTCGCAGAATCTGCATAAAGAAGTGTATGTTCTCTCTGATTTCAGCGTCAGCGCGTGGCCGGAGAAGCTTCCGGAATCCGCCTTGCTTCCGAATGACGTGCGGCTGTTTCTGCTGCCCATGAACGGAGCGGAAGCGCGCAATATCGGAATTACCGACGCGAATATCACGTCGCGCATTATCACTCCGGGGCGGCCGGTGGAAATCAACTTCACGGCGCGCAACACGGGAGCGGCGGCAGCGGACGACCGGATTGTGAGTGTGTATTTAGGCGGCAGACGAGTCGCACAAACGCGATTGACGCTTAACGCGGGAGAATCGAAGCAGACTCGTTTGAAGTTCGTTCCGGAATCGCCCGGCGATCAGGTTGGTTATGTGCGCGTGGAAGAAGCGGATGATTTTACAGCGGACGATCAACGATTTTTCGTATTGCGCGTACCGGCCCGTTTGACTGTGGCTGTGGCAGGCAGCAGCGGAGCGGCGCGGGATTTGGCAGCCTTGGCTCTCAATCCCACAGCCGATCCGGGAGCCTTTGTGAACGTAAAGGTGTGGGATGCGGCAGCGCTGGAAACGGAAGACTGGTCAACGCTGGATGCTATAGTCATTGCGGATGCGTCCCATTTCAGCGGGATGTTCGCGTCACGCTTGCGGAAGTTCGTGGAAGAAGGCAAGGGTGCTTTCATCATGCCGGGGCCGCAAACAGACGCTCGCACTTATGCCGCGTGGCTGCCTACTTTAGGATTGCCCATTCCGGGTGAAGCGGTAGAAAACGAAACGGGAAGTACACGATGGAAACAGACGGATCTTCAGCATCCGCTATTTGAAGGTCTGTTTGAAGAAAAACCGGCAGATATCTCCCCAGCAATTTCCAAGCTTTTACGAACGACTCCGGGCGGTACCGCGGTGGAAGTCATTTCGACTTCGGCAGGTGCTCCGTTTTTGTTGGAATCGAAGATAGGGCGCGGCCGCGTGCTGTTCATGACAACGTCCGCGGATCCTACGTGGTCTACACTCTATCGCAGCGGAATTTTTCCGCCGCTTTTAGTGAGCGGAGTAGCGTACCTATCGGGAATCGGGACTTCGGGTGGGGATTATCAACTCACGGCGGGTGTTCCGGCGGAACTGCATTTTCCCGGAGTACCGGGAAATGGGCCATATGAGATAAGGGGAGATCAAACCCTTGCACCGGTGGTAGGGTCCGCTCCAACCGGATTCAGTTTGAAGTTGTCCGGTTTGAATAAGCCGGGAGCTTACGAATTGTGGCAAGGAAACCGGCGGACGGCCGCGGTGGCGGTGAATGTTCCAGTTCGTGAATCGGAGATACAGATTGCACCGGAAACGAGCTATCGGGAAATTTTAGGCGGGGAAATTGAAGTCTTGAGCGAGAAAGCTAACGTGCAGGGCGCGATTATGGAGGGACGGTTCGGGCGGGAGTTGTGGAAGTTGTGCTTGTATTTGGCTCTCGCATTTCTCCTTGCCGAGATGATTATCGGACGGGTGGGAAAAAGGGACGTCGTCACGACATAGAATTTTCCGACGTCCGGCCGGGTTGTGAAAATTTATTCCGGCTCGGTGACAAAGCATTTTGCCGGCAGGCTCCTTTTCGGGAGCCTGCTTTTTATTGATGCTGTACAAGTACTACTTTATCATGAAGAGTTTTTGGACTGGTTCACAGCCGTCTATTTTTGACATATAAATGCCGGAGGGTAATCCGGACAGATCCAAGAGAATTCGGTGTTCACCCACGGGCAGCAGACTATAATGAAACGCTGTGACGCGCCGACCCGATATATCGAACAATTCGATTGAAATGGGAGTCGGGCGATTCAGCATCAACGGAAGGACGGTCATGGCATTGAAAGGATTCGGATAGCAGCTGCCCAAAGCAATCCCGGAAGGAAACGCGAAAGTATGTCCAGACACACTATTGCCGCGCCAAGCGGCATCAAAACGGATGTCCGTATCTCCCGCCAGGAAGCGTCCCGTCCATGCTACAGCCGGACCGTTTACGTTCATGACGGCAGTCAGCCCTCCGGCAAGGACTGCGGAGCCCGGTTCACAGATAGCTAAGGCTTCTGAGATATTCCACGGTCTGTCAAGACGCCCTGTGCGCATTAAAACAGTTGCAGTGCCTATGGAATCTTCAGCGCGAAGGGAAAATAAATAGTAGAGTGAGTCCGCCGGATTGATCAGAAGACGCGGCGAGCATTCATCAGTAAGCGTATCGGAAATTACGAAAGGCTGTGCAAAGGTTTGGCCGCCGTCGTAGGAAAATGACATGCACAATTCATGATACCGTGAATAGGCAGAGCGTAAATACGACAGAATCACATAGTCACCGAGAGCCGCGATGGCGGGTTCGGTTTGAGACACAAAGGAATCATCCACGCCACCGGAATCCGACCACGTCTCGCCTTGGTCGTCGCTGAAAAAAACGCGAATCTGTTCGGGGATTGAGCCGGGACGATCCACGACGGCGGCGATAAGCAGGCGCTCCTCTTCCCCACTCCACGCGGCGGTTATAGTTAAGCCATCGTCAGCATCAACGGAAGTGACAAAGGAGTGAACATTGTGCTCTTGACGGAAGGATTCTCCGCGATTACGAGATTGCGCAAACCAGATATTCACCGTACCGGAAGCGGCGGATTCACACCAACAGAGGTTGAGATACGGCTCGTTTGGCGCGAAGAGCGCATCCACCATCAGAGCGGAAGCGGCAATATTGCCGGTTCGCGACGGCGCGATTTCAATTTGCTGATAAGAGTGCCAGTTGTTCGAAGCCGACGGGCAGCGCAACAGAAACGCCGCAGAAGCTGCGGCGTGACGAATAAATAGATATTGGAAGCGATCATCCGCGGCGGCGGAAAAAGCAGAAACGGTTAGAGCGGTGTCGCTGGATGTGCTCCAAGCCGTTCCGCCATCGGTAGAAATCTTGGAACAGAGCTGCGAATCATCCCGCAGACAGAAGGCTCTGATCGAATTGCCGTTGACGGCGGTGACCATCAGCGGCGAAGACTCATCGCCGGTCGAACCGAACAACGTGACATCGCCCGTCCAGTCGAGAGATTGCGCGAACAAAGGCAATACAGACAATAGCGCAAGACACAAACGAAAGGTCGTGAGCATGGCTCCCCCGTCAATTAGTCACGAAATAACTCCATAAGAATTTGTACGGCATTAGAGGCGGCTCCTTTGCGAAGGTTATCACCGACCGCCCAGAATTGGAGCCAGCGCGGATCGGATTCATTTACGCGCAGACGGCTTACAAAGACTTCCTGCTTTCCAGCAATTTCGCGCGGAGTCTTGTAGGTATCCGCTTCGTAAATCATGCCGGGCATATTGCGGAAGGCGGTTTCAACATCGGCACGGGAAACAGCTTTCATACATTCGACCGTGACCGCCGCCGAATGACCGACGCGAACGGGCACGCGAACCGTAGTCGTGAAAATAGAAAGTTGAGGGCATTCTAAAATCTTGCGCAATTCATCCACGACTTTCTGCTCTTCATCACATAATCCGCGTACATCAAATGGCCCGACCTGCGGAAACACATTGTGAGCAATCGGACGTGGATAGATTTTGGCAGGAGACTGCGAATCGGCAAGCTGCGCATCCAGTTCGGCAACAGCATCCTGCCCGGAACCGGACACCGATTGGTATGTATCCACAACGATGGCGCGGAGTTGGAATTCTCTGTTTAAAGCAGCCAGAGGCAACACGACAACACTTGCGGAACAGTTGGGATTCGCGATGAGATTCGTGTGACCGTTTAACGCGCGCCCATTGACTTCGGGAATAATCAGCGGGACATCGGTATCCATACGGAACGCGGACGAATGGTCAATGACAATCACTCCCGCCTCGCGAAAACGCGGCGCCCATTGCTGTGAAATCTTGCGGGACGTGGCCAGAATAGCCGCATCCACATCGAGGGGAACGGATGCGAGCGGTTCCAGAGCGTAAGAACGACCATTCCACGTCATCATGCGACCGGCGGATTCATCGGAAGCAAACAGACGCAGCGCACGCAAGGGAATTTGCCATTCCGCAAGAACATCGAGAGTAGTTCTGCCGACTAATCCGGTGGCACCGACTATGGCAAGACGGACTGGCTTCACCAGTTGCGGTCTCCAAAGATGAGATACACTCCGAAAACGATAACAGCCACAGGCCAGAAGCGCAGACTGTTCAGCCATTCGATGCCGAAATTCTGTCCAAGCCAGATGAAACCGAGAGCGAGAATGAAGATGCCCCAGAACACGCGGCTCGTGCGACCCCGACGGCGAACAGCTTTGCTGGTTTCGCCACTCATGGGTATGCGTAATGCAAGATCATCGAGCTTGCGTTCAATCTGCTGCATGCGGTTTTCCAGACTTTCCATGTCGCTCATGTTATCTAACTCCGTTTAGAAGTATCAGCGAAATATCGTTCAGCCATTGCCGGTCAGGAGACCGACAACGGCGAAGCAGAAAGATCAGGCAGTAATCTGCAAACGCTTTGTTGCGGTTACAGAACCGATAATCGCGGCATCCCGCACACCGGCAGCGTGCAATTCATTCAGAGCGGATTTCGCTTGCTCGGGCGGAAGAGCGGCCAACAGACCGCCGGAAGTCTGCGCATCAAAGAGCAACCAGACACGGCTCTCGGATAAGTCCGGAGCAATATCCACAAAAGAACCATAATAATTGCGATTGGAAAAAGTGCCGCCGGGGAACTTGCCGGTTTCGGCAACCTCAGCTGCACGCTTGAACAGCGGCACTTGATTCAAACTGATGTCCAGACCGACAGCGGACGCTTCCATAATTTCGCACGCGTGACCGATCAGCCCGTTGCCGGTAATATCCGTGCAGGAGTGAACATCAAAACGGGAGAGCACTTCCGCGGCAGCGCGGTTAAAAGTTTTCATCGCGAAAATCGCGTCGGCAACATCTTCGGATGCAAGCGTACCTGATTTTATAGCGGTTGTGAGCAAACCCGTGCCGATGGGTTTGGTCAGTATCAGCGCATCGCCGAACTGCGCACCTTCATTCGTCCAATAGCGACCGGGCACGACGAGACCCGTGACGACCATTCCGTACTTCGGCTCGGCATCATCCACGGTATGGCCGCCGACTACAGGAATGCCCGCTTCCATCGCTTTTTCCGCGCCACCGCGCAGGACTTCGTGCCAGATTTCAGGTGGATATTTGCGCGGGAAGCAACAGATATTCAGGGCGAAGAGCGGGCGACCGTTCATCGCGTATATATCGCTGATGGAATTGGCCGCGGCGATAGCCCCGTAGTCGTAGGGATCATCCACCACGGGCGTGAAGAAGTCCACCGTCTGCACGATCAGTTCACCAGAGGGCAAACGATAGACCGCTGCATCGTCTTTGTGGGAGATTCCCACGAGCAGATTGGGGTCAGTCAGGCCGGGAAGTCCGTTGAGAATGCGATCCAGCTCCGCCGGATCCATTTTAGAGGCTCAACCCGCGCAGCGGACGAGATGCGTCAGTTTAGTCAGTTCGTCTTTGGTGTAGGCCATGCAGATAATCCGTTCACGGTGTAACAGATGCTGGTGAAGAAGCGGCGATGCGATCTGCGTAGAGACGCCGATAGGCCGCTTTGTGCTCGATATTGCGCTTAATAAACAGACGCGTTTCCCGAAAGGGAATTTGGTCAATAAAGACGTCGCGTTCGCGATCTCCGAATTCTTCATACCAAGCCTGTGCCGCGGATTCTCCGGCGTTGTAGGCGGCTAAAGCCAAAACCGTATCTCCGGCGAAATCGGCCAGCAATCCGGCAAGATAGGAAGTTCCGAGGCGAAGATTGTATTCGGGATCGCGCAATTTGGATTGTGAATAGTTCAAGCCGAGTTTGCGGGCTTCACTGCGAGCCGTGCGCGGCATGAGTTGCGCAAGTCCCACCGCTCCGACCGGACTAACGGCGGAATGCTCAAAATGACTCTCCTGACAAATCAGAGCCATCACATAATATGGATCGAGTTTATTCCGAGCGGACAGATCAATAATGTGGTTCAGATAATCGAGTGGATACAGCAGAGAATCGAAATATTGCGGCCTGCTGCCTGCGGAACGAATGTAATGCGAGAGATTCAGCCGCACGACATTATGCGCATTGTTGCGGTCTCCGTTCCACAGATGAAGCTGCGCTTTCCACCAGAGAAAGCCGTCGCGCTCGGTTTGTTCATTTGCGGCAGCCGGCCATTCCTGGAGAGCAAGATCATTCAGTTTCAGACAAGCCAGCAGGGCAAATTTACGGGAATGATCGCCGCCGGATAACCACAACTCATCAAGTGTAGGAATAGAAAGTTGCTGTTCCTGAACTCGAACCGAATCCGAAGGCTTGCGTGCAATAATCGAATAATACGAATAAGGAAATCTGGCCAATAGATCGGCACGGATCGCGGCCGATTCCGCAAAACGCTCTGCTTTCGCTTCCGCGCGGCTGCACCAGTAAAGCGCGCCCGGAGTATAATCAGAACGTCCATTCAGCGCTGCGAGGCGTTGCCACGCGTCCGCCGCCTCAGAAAAGCGGTTTGCCTCCCAATAAGCCCAGGCTAATTTCCAGAGGCAATCAGCCTCGGTTTCAGTGCCACGACTCAGGGAATCGCAGCGGCGATATGCTTCGACAGCCTCAACCGGACGGGCACGATCCAAATGCAAGGTTCCAAGCACATCCCAGGCCCGAGCGGCAAGGGCGGTATTTGTCCGCATCTGTCCGGCATCAGACAGGGAGGCAATAGCCAAAGAGTCCTGATCCCGCAGATAGGCCGAACGACCTAAATAGAACAGCGACTGCTGCCGGAAGGGGCTTTGGGGGAAACGGCGCAGATGATCCTTCAAAGTGGCAACCGCATCCTTGTGTCGGCGCAACCCGCTCTCAAACCGACCTTTGTACGCGCAAAGTAGGTCGGCGTTCCCCACTCCAGCCGAAGTCTGCATGAACTCCTGAACGCGCTGTAGCCCGGCTTTATTGGCTCCGGCTTTTTCGAAAGCCGCAAACTCCCGTTGAAGTTCAGATGGTGTTGATATGCGAGGAATATAGCCATGTTTATGCGAGTACTTCTTCAGGATACGGCGAATCGTACTCGCTTCCTCAGATGCGGGAAGCAGCAGACAGGCTTCCCATAGACGTTCCACAGCCGCCTCGTAGAGATTCTGCTCCGTCAATAAATCGGCTGATAAGCGGATGAGTTCCTGCAAACGATCCGGTTTGGCATCTAATTTCCGAAGATTCTGAATCAGCGAGTCCAACCGTTCTGAATCTTCTGTTTCATGAGCTATCAGACCAAGATGATAGACCGCATCGGCATTGAATATAGAGCATGTATCTCCGGCAATTGCCTCGAGAAATGGTATGGCAGCGGGAGTATTACCGGATTGCAGATTCGCTTGTGCCTCCAGCCAGCGAGCATGATCAGTCAGTTCGGTTGGAAAGCCTCTCTGGAGAATGACCCGGACACTGTCTACTTTTCGGTCATGGAGAGCTTGCCATGCCATAAAGAAGCGCACCAAACCTGCCTTAGGCACGGAGGCGGTATCGTTCAAATTTCGTAGGAATGCTCCGGCTTCAGCAGTATTTCCCCGATCCAATAACTGCCAATAGGTCGAAAACAGAGTCGAATCCTCTGCCAGCGGCGAAGCAAAACAGGTTCCGACCAAAGTAAGAACTGCTAAAAATATGGAGAGAATTCGACAGGATTTCATCATAGGGCAGCTAATGCACAAACTTAAGAATTTACTTAGAGAATTTCAAATAAATCTTAGGCTTTTCAGCGTTAAAATACTCCGGAAATACTTGAAAATTGCATAGAGAATGCGTATTATTACTCTTTACTAAATTACACTCGGCTTACCGAAACCCCCCTCCAAGCTTATGAACCGAATCCTACTCCTCGTCCTAATCATTGCATTTTCAACATCTTACGGTTTTGGACAGGTGATACCCATTCACGACATCCAATACACGCAAGACCCGTCCGGCAATTCTCCATATTCCGGGCAAACGGTATCCACAGGCGGAATTGTCACCGCAATCAACTATACGGGGCAATCCCTCCGCTACTTCATAGCGGATCGGGACGGAGGCCTCTGGAGCGGCATCTTTGTTTATGACACTCAAGATCGGCATGTTGCGGCCGGGGACTCCGTGAGCTTTCAAGCCGAAGTCCAAGAGTCCAACACTCAAACACGGCTACGGAATATCGTCTCCGGCACTTTTGCGGTCGTGCCCGGTTCGGGATCGGTCCCGCCGGTTCTGACGACTTGCGCGGAAGTCGTGGAAGCGACTGAAGGCGTTTTAATCGAGTTGCAGAACGTCGTCGTTACGGTCATCGGCACGGGTCAATTCACGGTGACGGACGGCACGGGACAAGTATCGGTCGGCAACGGCTGGTCGTACGCCTATGTCCCCATGTTAGGCGATACACTGCGCTTTGTGCGAGGCATTGTGACTTCAGCCTCTTATGTATTCACGCTCAACCCGCGCGGTGATGCCGATTTCAGCTTTACGGGCAACCGTCCACCGCTGATTTCCAATGTCCAAAACAGCCCTATCACTCCTACGGAACTGCAGTCGGATACGGTCAGCGCGGCGATTACAGATGAGCAGGGAGTCCAATCTGCGACCATCTACTATCGGTTCAGCACGTCGGGCGATTTGCTTCCGAGACCGATGTACGATAATGGGCAGAATGGAGACGTGGCAGCCGGTGACGGCCGTTGGACAGGCGTCGTCCCTGCAGGTCCGGCTCGCGGGACGTGCTATTACTATATTACAGCAACGGACAGC
>Ga0105104_10000587_pt1 | contig 28198 bp, 20 predicted proteins | sample PPLLaktember2015_3_FD_87034 | JGI IMG/M metagenome (GOLD analysis project Ga0105104, IMG submission 87034) | Freshwater sediment microbial communities from Prairie Pothole Lake near Jamestown, North Dakota, USA - PPLs Lake P7 Core (6) Depth... | ecosystem: Environmental > Aquatic > Freshwater >...
CGGTAATAAAAAGGTTCACATTTACTTCCTCCTGGAACATAAAAGCGAAAGTGAAGGAAAAGTAAAATCCTTTTGTCAAATCCTTAAATATATGGTCTTTGTCTGGGAAAAAGATATTGCTGCCAAAAAACCTCTCCGGGTTTTAAACCATTTTTGATGCAAAATGGCTATCGATGGGCTTTTTTTTCTCTCAATTGCACAAAAAGACTTCATCGATGTAATGGGGGATACAAAATTTTAAGAATTTGCATACATTTGAAGAAATTTTCCCCATCGTTTTAAGAATTTGCATTCAATTCTAGTGGGGGATAGAAAATTTTAAGAAATTGCATTCGATTGCAGGAAAAAGGTGCAACGCTTGCAAAAAAGGCATAAAATTGAACACAAAAGCGCATCGATGGTCGTTTTTGGTCAATCGTGAGGTTTTTAAGCCATCGCCGGGGGAATTAGGACAATTGCCAATGGGCAATGCCCATTATGCAAAAGAATGTGGACTTTGTGGACTAAGTAGACAAAATATTCGTTCGGGAGTACCTCGGGAAATTGGAATTGAGCCGGGACAGACGCAGCGGCGCAAAATTTTGCATCTCGCCCCCTATTTCCAAAATGGGAATTGCTGCACCCATTTAAAATGCTCACACAAATATACCCGTCTGTGATATAATAATAAAACCCAGGAACTTGACCCTGGATTATTTGACTACCGAGGTTGATAAAACATGAAAAAGGTTATTTCGTTTCTATCCATCTTAATCGCCGACATCGTTTCACTCATCCTTGCTTTCCTCCTGGCCTATTTCATCCGGGTCCAGGTTATCCAGGATCTTTTCAATATCTCCAACCCCTGGTTTTTCCCCCTCTCCCATTTCTACAAGATGTACTACCTGCTCCTGGTTTTCATCCTGATCTTTTTCTACGAGAAACTCTATTCCAACCGGTACGATTTCTACGAAGAATGCGTTTTCATCGCACGAGGTCTTTTTATCTCCGTTATTTTAATCGCTGTCCTGGTCTATTTGAGCCGGTCATACGAAATCTTTACCCGGACCCTCCCGATTTTAATGATGTTTACAGCAATGTTCATCGTCCCGCTGGTACGTTGGGGAGTGAAACGTGTACTGCGGCAATTGGGTTTCCTGGTTAAACATACGGCGGTAATCGGGATCAAGGAAGAAATGGACCGGGTTATCCCGGTACTTCAAAAGTCTAAAACCACGGTGTATGCGATCGACGAAATCATCGAACCGGATTTCTTTGAAGGGGAATATCAAATAAGGGACCTATCCGCAGCGGGAGAACGTGGGAAAAAAATCGAAACGGTGGTCATTGTTTCAAAAGGAATCGATAAACAGCATCTGAACGACTTAATCAATTATTGGGAAAACGGGGTCAAAGAAATCAAAATCGTTTCCGATTCGAGTTATTTAAAGACGATCGGGGTAGAAACAGAATACGTGGACGAGTTGTTGATCATGCGCATGGCCAATAATATCCTGTCGCCGGTCAACCGTTTTTTCAAGCGCATCTTCGATATAGGGGTTTCCTTTGTGAGCACGGTCATTCTTTTCCCTTTTTTTTGTTTTATCGCTTTGTCGATAAAATTGGATTCGCGGGGGCCGGTGTTTTTTACGCAAGAGCGGTTCGGTAAAGGTGGGAAAATATTTAAGATACTGAAATTCCGGACGATGGTAATGGACTGCGATCGAAAGTTAAACGAGTACTTGTCGGCGCACCCGGAACTCCAGGAGGAATGGGATCAATACAAGAAATTAAAAACCGGTGATCCGCGGGTAACCAAAATCGGTAAATTCCTGCGGCGTTTCAGCCTGGATGAATTCCCGCAGATACTGAATGTTTTGAGAGGGAATATGAGTATAGTGGGACCGCGGCCGTATCTCATCCGGGAAAAAGAAGAGATCGAAAAATCCGCGGCCATCATCTTCCGTGTAAAGTCCGGACTTACGGGTTTGTGGCAGATCAAAGGGAGGAATGAATTAAGTTTTGAGAGCCGGTTGAAACTGGATGAATTTTATGTGCGGAATTGGTCGTTTTTGTTGGATATCACGATTATTTTACGAACCTTCGGGGTTGTTCTCAAAGGAAAGGGCGCGTATTAAATGAAACGTTTTTTTTATTCTTTTTACTTACCGGCTTTTGCGGTCATGGTAATAACCCTGGCCTGGATGGTTTTTTACATGGATACCCGGTCGATCCCGTTGTTTTTTTTCGGTGTCGGTGTGCTGACCTATTTTTTAAAAGATACGGTATCCCTTTACCTGTTTCTTTTTTTATTACCCTTCATCAATGCGGCGCCTTCTTTGTTAAGCAGTCCTTATCCTTATAACTATACAGCACCATCGGTATTTCTCCTCAGTGGAATCATGGCGGCTTTGTTTTTTAAAACAAACCAAATAACCAAAAGCTTTGGGAAGGTCCAGGAAACCCTTTCACGAAAGGGTTTCCTGGTCGTCGAAGACAGGTCTGGCGATGAACCTGGGTTTTGGGGTCGTGATTTTTATTTCTATCGATTGTTTTTACTTTTGCTTGTTATATCCGGTTTTTTTCTTTTCTTGCGGTGGTCTAATATCACCCTCGGTGTTCCGGGGGCAGTCGGAGCAGACACACCGGCTTCCGCACCGATTCCGCGGCTTACATTGCTGGGCGACTTGAAGTGGTATGAGCAGCGAATCTCTTTTGCTGCTATTTTCCCTGTGGTTTCCCTTTTTTTTTATTTTATCACCCCGTTCGTTTTTTTCTACATTAAAAGAGTTTCTGCGAGTGAGCGAACTATTTTCCAGTGGATTTCCTGTGGGTTTTATATCTCCACAGTAATGGGGGTGATCCAAAAAATTCGCGGTTTTTCCGGTATCTCCGACCGTTTGGGTAAAGAACTCAAGCAATTTAACGGCGGGTTTTCGGATTTCAATGCGTTCGGGGTGTTTTCCGGCATGATGTTTTTGTGGTCCACTTATGAAATTAGAAACAAAAATCCCTTGGGCTATGCGACTTTTGGAGTATCCTTGGTGGGAGGAGTGCTTTCCGGGTCCAGGACGACATTCTTTTTTATAGCCGTGGGGCTGCTGAACCTGGTGTTGGGTGTTCTCAAAGAACGCAGGAAGCAAAAAACGGTTATCATCGGTTTGATTGTTGTGGTGGGTGTTTTGATCGCCATTGGAGGGGGAACAATGAAAAAGCGGTTAATGGGTGCGGATTGGGACCCCAAGTATTCGTTTTTCGATAAAGTGGATGCGGCGGTTAACGGTCGGTTGAAAATGGCGGTATTTTCGGTTCAAACAATAAACGATTATTTTTTTACCGGTGTGGGGACGGGTAATTTTTCTTTTTACCTGACTTACAAGAATTACCTGCGGGCGAAGCTTTCGGGGAAGGCCTACCTCTATGATTTACCGATGAATCAGTATTTGTGGGTATTTACCGAGAACGGGGTTCTTGCTTTTGTTTTCTTTACGATTTTCATGGTGTTTTTGTATCGTCGAAGCGAGAAGAAGTTGTTAATGGGAGCGGTTCTTTTTTCGTTGTTATTCAATAATTTTTTTTGGCTGCCTGAGGCTTTCATATTGTTCTGGATATTGGCGGCGGCGAATCATGGCGGCGGTGTGAGGGTGGGTTTGCAGAGCGGTGAGGGCGGAGCTTTTGCCGGTTCACTCACGGGCTGCGATAATATTGGAAATCCTGCCGATAACACACCGATTAGCAAAAGCTTTTGGAGGTCCGGGAACCTTTTCTCGAAAAGGGTCTTGGTCTTCGTTACCGTGCTGTTGGCGGTTGTTTTCCATTTTTTATCGTTCCAGTCTCTTCACCCGGCGGTGTGGGCGAAGCGGTTGGGTTTTATGTATGATTGGGGGTTTTGGGCGGTGGAGAAAGACGAGAAACAGCGGGAGTTTCAATGGACGAAGGCTGATGCGGGGCGAATCATCGCGCTGGATAAAAACGGCGAATCTTTGGAATTTAGATTAGTGTGCGGTGCGCCGTTGGACCGGTTTCCAAATAAAATGCAGACGGTAAAAATATACTGGAAGAAGAAGCTATACAGGGAATATTCATTTACAGGAAACGGGGAATATCGATTTAGAATCAAGTCGGTTCCGTTTGATTGGGGTTTCATGGAGTTGAAAATTCAGCCCGTGTTCGTTCCCGGAGAAATATCCCGGAGTGTGGATACGAGGGACCTGGGTATTCGTTTTTCTTCTTCCGTGTCAAGGTGAGGAAGAAGAAAAAAATCTTCATTCCATCGTTGATGCGCAGAGTGTTATGTGTCGTGGTGTTCTTCTCAATCAAACATTTCATTGACAATTACTCGCGTTTTGGTTATAGTGATACTTCAAAAATAAACATGATAACCGAGGGCAATGAAATGAAAACTAGATGCTTTAATTTTATTTTCGTGGTATTGGTATCGGTACTTCCTGTATTTTTGTGGCCGGGTGAAAAAGAGAAAAAAACACCCCAAATCGAATATAACCCGGGACTGGTTTTCTATTATAACCGAGTTCCCATCCAAATGGGTGAAAACAAAATCCAAAACAACCTGGAATATTACATGGCCGCACTGGAAATCGACGTAGATATCATGGATTACCTGACTGTCGGTGCTATAGCCGGCTATAACCAAAATAGGACTTCAAGCGCTGTCAACTTTACACAACTCCCACTCTCCCTGCGCTTGAACGACGAAAGCTTTAACTCCATCGTACTGGGACTAAAAGCCAAATCGGAATTTTTTTCGTGGGAAGATTTCACGTTTACAGCCCAGGGAAATTTTAATTATTTCAAATTATTCAAAAAAGAATTCCCCATCGAATTACCCATCGAAACCGGGTCCGCCGTGTTTAAAAACTCCTTTCATACGTTCAACATCGAGCTTCTCATTCAATATGACGGGTTGAATAATTTTACCCTCTACGCCGGCCCTCAAATCAACGTTTTGAAAGGAAAATTCCATGTTCTTGAAGAAATCGATACATTGAAAGGAGAAGAGACACTCTCATATAAGCAGCGGCACACCTTCGGCGCACTGGGCGGAGCCCGTTTCGAACTGGGAAGTCATTTCGATGTCAACGTGATGGTAAATTTGATTTCCAAAAGCTCCCTGGGCGTGGAAATTTTTTATGTATTTTAATCGAGAGGTGGAAAAATGACGGGAAAAAAATTTTTTTTTATAGCCGCAATAACCCTGTCGCTGTTGGGAACAATCGGATTGATGGGTTCCGTGGAACAACAGGCCATTATGAAAAATATACCGGGATTTGTAAAAGACCGTGTAGTAATCAAATTAAGCGGGGACGATTTGTTTCATGCACGACCTGCCATGACGGAGAAAACTCGCATCGGGAGAAACATCGAGAGGCAAATCCCTGTATCGGATGCTTTGACGGCAAAATACCGGGGTGAAGTGAAATCCGTCACCCGCCATGATGCCACAGGATATTACATCCTGGAGACGGTAAGCGGGTGCGATATCCGGCGCCTCTGCCGGAAACTTAAGGATGATCCCGGTGTCGAAGACGCATCGCCGGATTACTACGCCGCCGTTACCGAAGCTGTTACTGCGCCCAACGATCCCTTTTTTCAATACCAATACGGATTAAATAATACAGGTCAAATATATGTGCCGGATTTGGGTTTAACCGGGACAGCAGGAAGCGACATGAGAGCCCTGCAGGGTTGGTCCTGGAGTACCGGGAGCGACAGCGTTATAATAGCCGTCATCGATACCGGTGTGGCATCCAACCATGAGGATTTGCAGGGTAAAATCGTCCCCGGTTACAACGCCGTCGCCGACAATTTCGATCCCTACGACGATAACGGGCACGGCACTTTGTCGGCATCCATTGCCGCCGCAGAAACAGGGAATAACCTCGGCATCGCCGGCATGTGTTGGCTGGCTAAGATTATGCCTGTTAAAGTTCTCTCCGCAGACGGGTACGGTTCTTATACCAACATAGCCGCCGGTATCCGTTATGCCGCAGACCACGGCGCCAAAATTATCAACCTCAGCCTCGGCGGATCCAATCCCAGTTTTATCCTCGAAGATTCTTGCCAATATGCTTTTTCAAAAGGCTCAACCCTCATTGCAGCGTCGGGGAGTAACGGGGGTGTCGTTCTTTACCCCGCCGCTTACGATAACTATTGCCTGGCTGTGGCCGGAACGGATGCCGACGATGCACGGGCTTCCTTTTCCAATTACGGCCCCCAGGTGGATGTCGCTGCCCCCGGAGCCTATATCTGGGGCGCCAAATTCATCGCTTCAGACCCCGCTAATTTAAACTCCTACCGCTGGGGAAACGGGACTTCCTTTTCCACTCCTTATGTTTCCGGTGCCGCCGCCCTCCTCCTCTCTTACAAACCCTTCCTCACCAATTCACAAATCATGGACCTCATCCGGTTTACCGCTGACGACGTCAATAAAACCACTTACCCCGGCGTCGATCCGTATCTCGGTTACGGCCGCCTTAACCTGGACACTTTGCTGGGACCTTACCAAATCCCCAAATAAATACCGATAATAATCATGATGCGTGGTGAAACGTGCTGGACTATTTGAAAGTAGAAAATTTCGCTGTAGTAGAAAAAGTGGAACTGCGTTTTTCTCCCTGCCTAAACGTATTGACCGGCGAAACCGGCGCAGGTAAATCCATCCTTATCGGCGCCGTTAACCATTTTTTAAACAAAAAAGTGGCTGAAAACGCGATAAGAGGCGAAGACAACAGCCTGGTAGTGGAAGCCCTGTTTACCCGCGGCGACGACGAATTTATCTTACGACGCGAAGTGAATCGCAAAAAATCCCTCTGCTTCATCAACGGCAGCCTCGTACCTTTCCAACAAATGAAAGAAACTGCCGAAAGCCTCCTCAATATCTACGGTCAAAATGAACATATTTTCCTGCTGAACCCTCTAAACCACCGAACTTACCTCGACGAATTCTGCCAAACTTCTCGAACCCTGGACCACCTGGCGGAAATCGGCGAAAAATTAAAAGGCCTGGCCCGCGAATTGAACGAATTGAAACAAAAGGGCGAAAAAGCAGCAGAAAACCTTGAATTTATCGATTACCAAATCACCGAAATCGAAAGCCTGAAAATGGAACGCGGGGACGATGTCTGGCTTGAACAACGCTTCACCGTTCTATCTTCCGCTGAAGAAATCCTGTCCAGGACCCACCGGATCATCGGCGACCTCTATCAAAAAGAACATTCGGTGTACGGCACTATCTCGGAAAACCTTAAAAATATGGAATACCTGAGAAAAATTTACCCGGAACTGGATATCCTCACCGAAGAGATGGAACAATTTTACAACCTGCTGCCGGAACTCTCGGCCACACTCTCCAACATCGTGGGGAGTGTCGATTACAGCGAAGATGAATTGAACGAAGTGCAAGATAAATTACTTCGATTTAGCCGGCTTAAATCAAAATACAAATTAAACCTGGAACAACTGCTGGAAAAAAAAGACGCACTGAAAAAAGAACGGGATTTTCTAAAAGATATGAGTTACAGCCTCAAAGAAAAGGAAGACGAAATCGATAAAGCTTTCCTCGAATATCGACGCTTGAACCTGGAATTAAGAAACACCCGGAAAACGAAATCCCTGGTGTTGAACAAACTCATCGAAAAAGAACTGGCTAAATTGGAAATGAGTAAAGCCCGGTTCCTCACCCAGATCGAAGAAATCGAACCCACAATAGAGAATTTCTCCGATAAAGGAACCGACAAAATCGAATTCTATTTTACTTCCAACCCCGGCCAACCCCTGGGACGCATCAGGGAAATCGCCTCAGGCGGCGAATTATCCAGGTTGATGCTGGTCCTTAAATCCATTCTCAAAGACGATTCCAACTCCACGTATATCTTCGATGAAGTCGATGCAGGCATCGGGGGCAAAACCGCAGAATTCGTGGGAGAAAAATTACGCCGCATCGCAAATAATAACCAGGTGATTTGTATCTCCCACTTACCCCAAATCGCCTCCTTTGCCGATTCGCATTTCCTGGTTACCAAGGAATTTAAAAAAAACCAGACCTTCAGCTATGTGAAAGAGCTGCCGGATGAAGAACGTATCGACGAAATCGGGCGGTTAATGGTCGGAAGCGCCATTACCGATGATGTTTTAAAAGCAGCTCGAAATTTATTGACCCAAAACCGGAAATGAATTTCTATATCAAAACTTTCGGCTGCCAGATGAATATCAATGACTCGGAAAAGATGCAATTTATCCTGGAAAATAAAGGTTTATCTTTATCCCCAGACGAAACCGACGCGGATATCATTATAATCAATAGCTGCGCCGTACGGGAGAAACCCCAGGATAAAATCTTCTCGTATGCCGGACGTTTACAAAAAAATAAAATTATCATCGCTGCAGGGTGCGTCGCCCAATCGGAAAAAGAGAAAATCCTGGAAAGAAATCCCAATATCGATTATATAGTGGGAACCCACCAATACTACCAACTGGGCGAAATCCTGGACGAAATCCTTGAAAAACGCCCAGGCAAGGTTAAAGCACAATTTACCCGCCAGTGGCAAGAATCCATCCCCAATACCGCCTCCAGGTCCAGCCAGTTTTCCGCGTACATCTCCATCATGGAAGGCTGCAATAATTTTTGCTCCTATTGCATCGTACCTTTTACCCGCGGCAGGGAAAAACACCGCCCTTTTCGACAAATCATGGAGGAAGCACGGTACCTGGCACAGAACGGGTATAAAGAAATCATCCTGCTGGGCCAAAACGTGAATAATTGGAAAGATGACCGGGAAAAAATAAAATTCACCGGTTTACTGGATGCAATGGCCAAAGAAATCCATGTGAAATGGATCCGGTTTATCACCTCGTATCCCGGTTATTACGACGATGAATTGATCGACGTCATGGCCCGCCATCCCCAAATAGCTCGCAATATCCATTTCCCCGCTCAATCCGGTTCCACTCGAATTCTTAAAAAAATGAACCGCATCTATTCACGGTCCCAATACCTGGGTATTATCGATAAATTCAAAAAAAAAGTCCCAGGTATCTCCTTTAGCTCCGATTTTATCGTGGGATACCCGGGTGAAACGGAAAACGATTTTAAACTCACATTGTCGTTGGTGGAAAAAGTCGAATTTGAAAATATTTTTTCTTTTGTTTACTCTCCCCGCCAACATACGAAAGCCTTTAAACTGGAAGACAAAACCGCCGTCGAGGTTAAAAAAGAGCGGCTTTACCGTTTGCAGGACCTTCAACGGGAGATTCAACTGAGGAATAATAAAACTTTGATCGGGAAGACGGTGGTTGTATCGATAACCGGGAAAAATCCCAAGAAAGCGGGCGAAGTGATTGGAAGAACCGAAAGTTACCGGGTTGTTAATTTTAAATCCGGTACAGCCGTGGGAGAATTTACCGGTGTTAAGATCACCAATGTAGGCCCTTATTCCATCCGTGGTGAAGAAGTACCTCTTGATTCGCAATGTTTGTCGGAACCTTTTTACAAAAAGGTTCCTGGTGGTTGAAGACATAAGTCATGCTATATAAAGCAATCGAAGGTCCATCACGTTGGTTCCTGTCGGACCCGTTTTAATCGACTGGTCGACAGCCCCGAAGAATTCATAAGAGTTGTGATTGACCAGGTATTCCCTCCAATCCAGGCCCTGTTTTTTTACTTTGTCATATGTATTTAAATCGATCCATGCCCCGGCTGCGTCCGTGTTCCCGTCGATCCCGTCGGTTCCCATACTGGCAATGAAAAAAGGATGGTTCACTCCTTTCAGTTCTTTTAACATATGAAGGACCCATTCCTGGTTTCGTCCCCCTTTCCCGGTTTCTCGCCCATCATTCGCTCCCCGTCGAAGGGTTACCGTGACTTCGCCCCCGGAGATCAGTAACACCGGGGGTTTAAACGGGTTCCCCGAATGAATCGCTTCTTTAACTACAGCCGCATAGATTTTAGCCGCTTCCGACGCTTCCCCTTTGTCCCGTGAAGTCAGGATATGCGCCCGGATTCCTTTTTCTACAGCAAAGTTTTTTGCTGCTTCCAAAGCCGTCAGGTTATCCCCCAGCAGGAAATGGGCCATTTCTCGATTATGAATTGCGGTCTGGAGCGAAGTGGATGAAGGTTCCGCCCGCAGGAAAAAGTTTTTAACTTCTTCGCGCAATCCATTAAAGACACCGTATTTTTGAAGAATCCGCAGTGCGTCGGTTTTGGTTGACGAATCGGGGATGGAGGGGCCCGATCCTACGTCTCCCAGGGGTGAATCCACGATATCCGACAATACCAAAGATATCACACCCGCAGGCGAGACCATGCGAGCCATTTTGCCTCCTTTCAAGGTCGACATTTGCTTGCGGACACAATTGGTTTCCGTCACCTCTGCGCCTGAATCCAGCATCAGCCGGTTTATGGCGATTTTATCTTCCAAAGTAATCCCTTCCGCCGGTTGAGCCATCATGGCGGATCCCCCCCCCGAGACCAGGAAAAATACCAGGTCGTTGGGCCCGATATTGCCGCGGGTATAGCGTACTACCGCGCTCCCTGCTTCAAGGCTTTGGGTGTTGGGTATAGGGTGAGCACCGGGATAAAAAGCCACGCGCCGGTGAGTGAACGCATGTTTTTCCAGGGAAACGATTATTCCCCCTGCGATCCGGGGTCCCAACACGTGATCCAAACCTTCCCATAACGCGGCGGACGCTTTCCCCACACCGATCACGTGTATTTTTTCATACTTGTTTAAATCGAGCCGTCGGTTTTGGATCCGGAGCCCGTTCTCTCCCGGCTGCAGGTTTTCACAAATTAGTTTGGAGGGATTTATCTTGTCTAATGTATGACGGATTATTTCTTCGAGAAAAGGAAAACAGCGGCAGCCTGTGGGGTCAGCAAATGGCATAATTGGATATTTTTTGATGGAGTAGAAATGAGAGTTTGCCCAGGTAGCGAATGCCGTCCAGAAGGTCTTTCTGGAATTTTGTAAAGTACTTGACAAATTCGTTTTCGTCGCACATTCGCAGTTTTGTCTCGAATTCCAATAAAAAATCTCTCAGCTCGATCATCAGGTTAGATAGGTGGAAAATGTTGTCCAGGACATCCACGCATTTAATCTTGGAGATATCCGACAGCTTTGGTTCCCGGAAGAGTTCGATGCGTTCCATCGCATCCGAGACGATTTCCTGGACCATCTCATGGATTTCGTCCAGGTATGGGCCTTTATATTCATCGAAATACCGCAGCTTTTGTTTGGCCCGCTCCAGGATTTTATCATCTTGTTCGATCAAGGAAAGAAAATATTTTTTTAGACCCAGGTATTTCCGTTCGAATTTTTTCAGGTTAATAAAGTCTCTCCCGATGTAGATTTTATCCTTGTAGTTCACCAATACTTCATCGTCGTAGTGAGCATAAAATTTTATTTCGAAACGGGCATCCCGCAAATGGACCATGCGTGCGATCAGGATACTCTGGTGATTCAGTAAATAGTAGGCATTTTCTTCGATTAAAGCGCTGTAGACAAAAAGCGAGTTAATAATAAAGGCTTTCAACGAGTCCAGGAATTCTTCGTTATTGGAGATGAAGTCTTCCAGCTCCGGGTTTTCTTCGCCCAGCAGAAGGGTATAAAAGGGAGAGAAGAGGTAGTTCCCTTCATCGCATTCAAGCTCGAAATGAAAACCGCTCAATACTCTTTTATATAGGTTTGAGTATACGATTTCAGGGTACATGGCCAACTTCTTGTCTTTTGAATACTCTTTTAATACATCTAATGTTCCCACTGTTTACCTCCGAAAAAAATTATAATGTATTAAAGAATAAAAGTAAAGTAGTCGGTGAAGGAAAAAGGTGGAAAAATTCGGGAACCGGCGAGATTCCCATCAAATTGATGTCTAATATGGGATAGGATGAAGCGAAATTCCACGCCGGTATTAAAACGAAAACCACCGCGAAATATAAAAATAGTTTTCTTCACCCATAATTTTGAACATAAAAGGTTAAACACAAGAATTTATTATTTTTTTATAATGAATTTGGATTTGCCCGGCATTCTATTTCTTTTCCAGTGTGGTATAATAAAACATTTTAAGGACTGATGCCGAGCAGGAAATTATGCGTCGCTCTCCTTGAAAGGTGACAATGATGAAATGCTTAATTATTGCTGCGGGACTGGGAAGTCGATTAGCAGGAAAAGGAGACTCCAAGCCCCTTGTTAAACTAGGGGGCATACCCCTCGTGGAAAGGGTAATGGATACGGTAATTAAAGCCGGTACCCGGGATTTTATCGTGATTACCGGTTACAACGGCGATAAAATCAAAGACCGCCTGGCTTTATTTTCCAAGGAAAACCACGTCGATATCGAATTTATCCACAATAACCGATGGGAAAAACCGAACGGGATTTCGGTCCACTGCGCAAAAGATAAACTCCATGAACCTTTTTTACTATCGATGTCCGATCATTTATTCGACCCGGGGATTCTCACGGCTATGTGTTCGGAAGGAATAACCGGCGGTGAAGTTAAATTGGCTGTCGATCTCCGAATTACCGATAATCCCCTGGTAGACCTCGACGATGTCACCAAAGTCCTGGTTGAAAACCGCCATATCCGGGATATCGGGAAAACGATTCCTCGATACAACGCCTTCGACACCGGGATTTTTTTATGTACCCCCGCTTTGTTCGATGCCCTGGAAAAAAGTTTTGAAAAAGGGGATTACTCACTTTCCGGCGGTATCCGGCAAATGGCGGCCCTGCAAAAGGCCTTCACCTTCGACATCGGTGACCGCAATTGGATCGATATCGACGACGAAGCCGCTTTTAATAAAGCACTATTATATTTTAACCTCCATGAACTATAGTAACGATATTATTAATAGTAACATTAATAGCACCGATAGCTGTTATAATAACTGTAACAGTAAAAAAATAAATGTATTTTTTAAAATATATCAACACAAAAAATTTAAGGAGTAAGAACATGAGCAAGATATTAAGGGAAAAGGAAATTCAACCGACAGCAGGAAAGCTTGGCGTATTAATCCCGGGTATCGGTGCTGTGACAACAACATTATTATCCGGTGTGTTTTCCAGCCGAAAGGGCCTAGCCCGCCCCCTCGGTTCTGTAACCCAAACCGGCAAAATCCGGTTAGGAAAACGATCCGAACAACGGGTTGTCCCGGTTAAGCAATTGGTCCCATTAGTAGACCTGGACAATATTGTTTTCGGCGGTTGGGATATTTTTCCAGATAACGCTTATCAAGCCGCATCCAAAGCAAAAGTATTGGAACCTCGCCACATCGACCCTATCAAAGAAGAATTGGAACAAATTATCCCAATGAAAGCCGTTTTTGACAGGAATTATGTGAAGAACCTGGATGGACCCAATGTAAAAAATGCCCCTACCAAAATGGACCTGGCTGAGCAGGTGATGAAAGATATCGAAAATTTTAAAAGCACCAACAAACTCGATCGCCTGGTGATGTGTTGGGCCGCTTCAACCGAAGCGTTTCACTTCGCAGCTCCTGTTCATTCCAGCATAAAACAATTCGAGGAAGGCTTAAAAAACAATGACCCTGCTGTCTCTCCCAGCCAGGTCTATGCTTATGCCGCTCTAAAAATGCGTATCCCGTATATCAACGGCGCTCCTCACTTAACCGTCGACTCCCCGGCTATGCTCGAATTAGCCATGGAAAACAAAATACCCATCTGCGGGAAAGACTTTAAAACAGGCCAAACTCTCATGAAAACAATTATTGCCCCCGGCCTCCAGGCACGACTCCTGGGTATCTCCGGCTGGTTCTCCACCAATATCCTGGGAAACCGCGACGGCGAAGTACTGGACGACCCGGAATCTTTTAAATCGAAAGAAGTCAGCAAACTGGGCGTACTGGAAACCATTTTGAAACCCGACCTTTACCCGGAACTCTATAAAGACCTTTACCACAAAATCCGGATCAATTATTATCCTCCCCGGGGAGATAATAAAGAATCCTGGGACAATATCGATATTTTCGGGTGGATGGATTACCCCATGCAGATCAAGATCAATTTCCTGTGCCGCGATTCTATTTTGGCTGCGCCCGTCATGTTGGACCTGATTCTATTCACCGACCTTGCCCAGCGTGCCAATATGTACGGCATCCAGGAATGGCTGTCGTTTTATTTTAAAAGCCCGATGGTTCAGCAAGGTCTCTATCCTGAAAACGACCTATTCGTTCAACGTGCAAAGCTCGAAAATACTCTCCGTTACCTCATGAAGGAAGAACTGATTCATCACACCGGCCTTGATTATTACTACGACCTGGATGAGTCTTAAAAAACCATATCGGTTTGAATTGAATCGAATTGAAGCAAGCTGAGGATATACATATGGAAGAACCTGGAAATCAAGAAAAAGCGTATGTCTATAAAGAATCGTTGAAAAAATCGGGGCCCCACACTTTCGACAAATTAAAGTTTGTCGATGTGTATTTAAACCGGCCGATTGCTGCGCTGATGGTAAAAGTTGTCTATAACACCCGGATTACTCCCAACGGGTTGACTTATTTTTCATTTTTTTTGGGGATGATCGGGGCTTTTATTATTTCCAGGGGGACCCATATCCATCTTATTATCGGCGGGGTTATGGTTCAATTGTCTTCGATTATAGACGGGGCGGACGGTATGTTGGCCAGGTCGAAAGGGATGTGCAGTGATTTTGGTGCTCACCTGGATTTGTTTTTCGACCGGGTTATGGATTTTTCCACCATTGTGGGGCTTGCTTTCGGGGGTAAAATTTATTTTAAGTCCGAGACGGTCCTGGTAATCGGCCTGGTAACTGCCGGGCTTTATTTGCTTCAAACCAACCTCTTCTATCTCACCAAGAGATATCTTCAGTCGAAGGAATCCGGGGAGACAGGGGAGGTTCGTGCGATCATGTTTCTTGGGATCATGCTATTTTGTATTTCCACCCGGATCGATATCCTGATTTACCTCGGTTTTGCATTAACTATTATTAACAACACGGCCCGGTTGATTTACTTTATCAATCTCGGTAGAAAAAAGTAGAGACGCAAGATTTTGCGTCTCTAAATATTAATTCACGAAAGGGTTTCCTGGTCCTGTTTTTTTTGTGATTTTCGGACCGGGAAGATGCAGAGGAGTCCCACGCCTGCCATAATCATGGCGATGATTCGCCGGATTAATACCAGTGTTATGCCCACATCCGATTTTTTTCCTAATAACGCAAATATCCCCACGTTGGACACTTCGTAGATACCCAGGGAGGCGGGGATGAACGGGAAGATCAGTGCCAGGTTGGTCAATGCGGTGATGATGAAGCTATCTACGAAGGTAATATCCCTGGCGCCGATGTATTGGATGTTCAAATGGGTTTCTACGACCCAGAGCATCATCAATAAGCCGTAGAGTAAAAAAGAATTTAAAAAAGCGCGTTTGTGATGTAAATAGAAATCGGAGATGTATTTATCTGTTTCCAATAGTTTTTCCCGGTTTTTTTCGAGGAATCGCGGTCTTATTTTTATTTTGGACAAGAAATCCAGGGTCCATCGCAGGATGCCTTTTTTTTGAATGGAGAAGATAAAAAAAACAAAGAGGGTAGTGACTGCGACCCCGCTGATGAGGGAGTATTTGAGTTTTCCTGACAGCGAGATATTATAAAGGAGTATAGCCAGGCCGCAGATGACGAAGCAGACAGCCGATAGAAACTCGATGGTTTTGTCGACGATAACGGAGGCCATGCTGATTTTTTTGCTGGAGCAATCGGTCATCAATACGCGGGCAGCTTCGCTTCCTACCTGGGCTGTGGGAGTCAGTTGGCTGACGGCATGGCCGTACATCCGGGTTTTAAAGAGTTGAAACAGTGAATGATGGGGTTCGTATTCGTCTATGATGACTTTCCAGCTAAGGGTCCTGAGTATCCAGTACAGCAAGCGCAAAAAGACCAGGACCAGGAAATTGAAGGGGTTTATTTTTTTGATATTGCTCCAGATTTGGTCAAGTCCGATGGTATAGATGATAACAGCAAAAATGACTAAACCGATTATGATTGAAAGTCTGGCGAATTTCTTTTTCATTCGTTTGTATTAAGGCTCCATTATTCGCATAGTAAACTTTACAATGTTACGGAGTAAAAGTCAACCGCACTGCGTGTGGATTTTTTTGTAGAACCCGGATATTATGCGCGCGTTAGGTTTGACCCCGGTTTTTTTGCGGACCTAATAGGTCCTGTTTTCTTTTTTTTTCTTTCTTAACGATTTACTTGATAATATAATTATGGTAAAGTCATCAGATATGAATTTCCAAAAAAAATAAGATTCACTGTAATACCCAGAAGCAAACACACATGAAAACAACCCCGGCTAAAAAGGAGATATAAGATGAAAAATATTGCCTTGATTAATATGGCCTTTGGCACGATTCAATTGCCTTCATTAGGCTTGACTCAAATTAAAGATGTAGTGAACCGTCAATTTCCCGGGCAGTTTTCCGCAAAAATATATTACCTGAATCACGATTTCGCAAAATACCTGGGCAACGAAATGATTTACTCATATGTACTTTCAGTGGAAGGATTAGTCGCAGGCCTTGGCGATTGGTTTTTTCGACAAGCCGCTTTCCCCAACGTCCCGGACAACGCGGAACTCTATTCATTACGCTATTTTCGGAACCCATCTGCGAATATTCGCGCTTTGGTGTATTATTTTTTAGAGAAACGAAAGGGACTCCGCCAATTTATCGATAATATTATCGATAAATACGCATTAGACAAAGCGGATATCGTGGGTTTTACTTCTCTTTTTTCGCAAAATTTGGGAAGCATCGCGCTGGCCGGGCGATTAAAAGAACGAAATAAAAACCTGGTGACCGTCATGGGCGGACCCTCCTGCGAAGGCTCGATGGGATATGAAATCGTTAAAAACGTCGATTGCATCGATTACGTTTTTTCCGGTCCGGCCCTGGTGAGTTTTCCCCAATTTATTCGCTGCCTGGCTGAAAACAGGATGGATTTATGCCACTCTATCGACGGGGTTTTTTCAAAGTCCAATTCCACCCGGTCTTACCTGGAACAAGAAAAGGACGCTCACGCTTCGACAATCGTTGGAGATCACGGTGAAGAACTGCATATAGACACAGATATCGAACTTGATTACGACGATTATTTTGCCAGTATCGAAACCCATTTCTCGATTGCCCAAATTAAACCTGCCTTATTATTTGATCTTTCCAGGGGATGCTGGTGGGGAGAACGCTGCCAATGCAGTTTCTGCGGTTTAAACGGTTCAAAAATGCATTACGCCGCCATGTCGCCTGAAAACGCTCTAAAACGCGTTAAATCCTTATTTAAATACGCTCCCAAAACCATTCAATTGAAATGCACGGATAATATTATACCGCGCAGTTTTATTAATGAAGTACTCCCCCAACTGGATACTCCCCAAAACCTGGGATTCTTTTTTGAAGTACGGGTGGATTTATCCGACTCAGAGATGGAAAAAATGGCCCGAAAAGGAATTAAATCGGTTCAAGCCGGCATCGAATCCCTGGCCGGTTCCACTCTAAAATTGATCCGCAAAGGATCGACCGCGTTTCAAAATATCATGTTCTTGAAGAATGCACGAAAATACGGGATCGAAACCAGTTGGAATCTTTTAATCGGGTTCCCGGGCGAAGAAGAAAGTGTGTATGAGAAATACATTCACGATATCCCACTGCTAACTCATCTAATTCCACCGGGAAATTTGTCACCTGTTCGTTTTGACAGGTACAGCACATACTTTTACAATGCCCGACAGTACAAGCTGGAACTGAAACCTTATGATTTCTATGAACTGGTGTATCCCTTCTCCAAAAAATCATTGAGCCGCCTGGCCTATTACTTTATGGATTTCAAAAGCGATTCGGGTTATATTTCAATATTGAATCGCTGGCAGCCCCGGATTGCAGCAAAATGGAATCAATGGATAAACCTGTGGAAACTCAATCCTAAACCGGGATTATATTTTAAAAACAATGGAAATACCATTTTTGATTCGCGGTCCGGCAGAACCGTCGAACACAACCTCTCCGAAATCGAAAAAGCGGCCATCGCTCTACTTGAAAAACCCCGGGTTTTGAAAGGACTGGTGGAATCTCTCCCATCCTTTCCCGAAACCGAAGTAAAAAGAGGCCTGGATTTACTCCAGCAAAAAGGCTTGCTTTTCCATGAAAGAGGTTCTTTTTTAAGTCTCGTGGTGAAAAAATAGCCAGGCCGTTAATAAACAGCAATTCTTCTTTTGAAAATTTTTGAAACAAGGCGGGCGTGTCGGTGCCCCTCCCCCCGGATTTCAATAGAAAAATGGCTGATAAAATATTGAAATAATTTTTTTTTTCCAGTAAAATAGATTTCACACACAATATTCACCTTTTCTAATTTTGGATTGCGGTGTATAGTGGAGGTGTCTTCAATGAAACATTTACTTTTTATTGTTAATAAAAAAAACCGTCTTAATGGCCTATGGTGTAAAAAACAAATCATCTCGATGGTAATTTCCTGTTTTTTGTTTTCGGGTAGTTTTTTCATGCTCTTCTCCCAGAGTTATATCGATACGGATGCCGATTTTACCAATTTTAACAAAGGAATATCCTATTTCCTGTTGAAAGACAAGCAGCAGGCCGTTCACTTTATTGAAAAATTTTTTGAAGAATACCGGGAACCCGCTTTAAGAATCATGTTTATCGATTTAATCACCAAAAACAGTATGACGGTGACCAAGCAATTCAATCGCTTCCTGGACAATAACCATCGGTCCGTCACATCGCTCATCGGCATAGCGCTTTCTTCGTCATTCCTGGATATCCCCAATTCTATCGCTTACCTCGACCGCGCCCAGCACTTAAATGACACGTTCTCCTCCGTTTACATTTGCATGGGCTTTCAATATATGAAAGAGAAGAATTACCCGCAAGCCGAGCTGCACTACAGCCTCGCCTATAAAAATGCAAAAATACCCGAATATAAAATTTTCCAGGCCCAGTTGTATTTGAAATTGAATGAGCCCGGCAAAGCACTCGCACTGATGAAAGAGGAAGCAGACCGACAACCGGATAACTTTTATTATAATTTTTATACCGCCCAGGCTTATTTTGACCTGGGACAACTGGATAATATGAACGTATACGTCGAAGCAGCCCTGGACGCAAACCCGGGAACCAACGATGCCCCTTTACTGAAAGCCAAATACCTCGCAGGAAAAGGGGACTATAAATTGGCCAAAGATATTTTAAGATCACTGAAATTCCCCGATTATAATGAAGATTATACCAAGACCTACGGCTATGTTTTATTCAAACTGAATGACCTGGAAGCCAAAACCAACCTGGAACTGGTTTATTCTAAAAACAGGTGGGATAAAGATGTCAATACCCTCCTGGCCCAATACTATAATGAGAAAAAAGCGGAAAAAATGAATATCCAGAATTGGATCCACCGCGCCCTCCTGTGTGGAACACCGAAAGATCGCTTAATGGCTATATTCCCTGCTTCATTTAAATTCCCCGATTACAAATGGCTGCCTTTTTTCGATGTCAAACAGATCCAGTGGATTAACAACGACCTCGTCGTCGTTGGGGCTACCCAGAAGAGCGGGGGCCCAGGCCAGCTATTTTTTATCGACACCACCAATTTCAACATCATATATACAGTCAGCTACAAAGGAGAGCTTCATGATATTTTTATTTCCCCGGATAACCAAAAAATCGCCTTCTCTGCCACTGGGGACCTGGGGGAATACGTCTACCTGGTTATTGTCTCCGGCCGCTCATTCCAATACAGGCTCCTTTTCCCGGAACCTCTGCCCATCGGTTCCGCCGCCATCGCGTTTAACCGGGCGTCGAACCTCTTGTATATTACCGATAACTCCATATCGGCTGTAGCCTTTGAATCCCCTTTTTCCATCGTTCCCCCGGACGGCAGCCCCAATAAACCCGTTTATGATTCCTACCCTTTCCCCATTTATCAATATAACTTAGCTGCACAAAAAATGGGACAAATCAAAGACATGAGCTGGCTAGGCAGAATCCCCATCCCCGCCGTGAAAAAATACTATTCCATCCTGGATGCCGCCGGTTTAAAAAGCAATATCCAGGAACTCCTGGAAAAAGGAGAAAAACTGGACCTCACCTCCTCCGAGATCGTGAAAACCTTCTTCGACAACGACCTCTCCTCCTTCATTATTTACCTCTCGGATTTGAAAAACGCCTTCCAGGCTATCCTTTTCGAACGTGCCAATAATAAAATTTTGAAAGTCGACGAAACCATGTTCCTGGGCGAAAAAAAATACGCCGAACTCCTACTCCTCGACTATGACCCCTCTAAAAAAGAAATCCTCTTACTCACCAAAGATAATCAACAACGCTTAATCATGTTTAACTACAAAACCAGGTTGAGCCTCCTGGCTGCGGATAAAGTCATCGAACCCTATTTCGACAAAGCCGCCGGACGCATCTACGCTTTAACCGAACGTGGTAAAAAGAAAAATTATACCGAAACCAACCTGGAAATTATTTCCCTGAAACCATACTGGAGAAAAATCGTGGATTCGCGCCGCGATATCGAAAAAATCCTTTTTACCGTCACCGATAACTTCGATAACAGCGACGTTTATGTCTCTACTTTTTATGGCGAAGTCCTCAAAATCGACAGCGATTATAACTTTCATTACTGCGGCCCTTCCCTGGAAAATACCATACATGCTCTCTCTCCTTCTCTCGATAAATCCGTGGGCTTCATCAACAACCGTCTTGTCCTGGTGGAATCGGAAAAAGTGAAATGGGACTCGAAAAAGAATTTAAAAAAGTAAAACTCTTTTCCGGGTTTATTTTTCACGATCCAGCCACTTATCCCGGGATTAAAAAACAATTGGAAGATTCGTTTTCACCTGTAGACTTTGAAACCGACGTTTTGCCTTTCGATTTCACTACTTATTATAACGGTGAGATGGGGTCTCCTTTATACCGGTGTTTTGTGTCTTTCCATGATTTGATTCCCCCTGAACAGTTACCGGACATTAAATTACTAACCAATAAAATCGAAATAGAAACCGCCCTGGAGGGCAAACGAACCGTTAACCTGGACCCCGGGTATTTGTCCGAAGCGAATATCGTCATTGCTACGACTAAAAACTATTACCACCGCATCCCCCTGGCCAAAGGCATTTATGCCCACATGGAATATACCCTTAAAGGCAATTCTCTTCAAACATTGGAATGGACATACCCGGATTTTAAATCCCCGGAGTACCGGGATTTTTTTCGAAAGTTATTGGAAATATATAAACGAAATTTAAAAGAGGAGAGGAAGAGTAGAAAACAAAATGAAAAAAAAATTTAAATGGAATAAAGATTACGCCTGGACGTTTACCACCTATTTTACGGAAGGATTTCCCTACGCTGTTATCCGGTCTGTTTCCTCCATATTTTTAAGGGATATGAAAGCGCCTTTATCGTTTGTCGGGATGACCTCGCTTTTCGGGATACCCTGGATGTTGAAATTTTTGTGGGGGCCGTGGGTTGACGAATACAGTACCAAGCGGCGTTGGATGATCGGGATGCAGGGGCCGTTGGCTTTTATGATCGTGTTGGCCGTGGTGTTTGCTCCTCTTCCCAATAATATCTATCTTATTTATATGTTGTTTTTCATCGGTGCTTTTTTTGCCGCCACCAACGATACGGCTATCGACGGTTACTACATGGATGTACTGGACAAAGAGGGGCAAGTTAAATTTGTCGGATACCGGAACATGGCATACCGCCTGGCCTGGATGACCGGCACCGGTGTCATTGTCAAGATCGGCACCTCCTGGGGATGGACTATGGCTTTTTCTTTTTCCGCCGTCGTTTTCGGCCTGTTCTTTCTTTACCATCTCTTCTTCTTGAAAGAAATCCAAACACCCCAAAAAAAAATAAAATTGCTCCTGGTGCGGTTAACCCGCATAGAAACGGCTGCTTCACTTTTTTTTGTTATCCTGCTCATTGCGGCGATAACTTATTTTCCCCGTTCTCTCGTGTATGCCCGGCTTGCAAAACGGCTGCCGATTTTAATGAAGATGGGGTACGCCCATTGGATCGGGCTGCTTTTACTGTTGAGCATGGCCCTGGCCTGGATTTTTCGCAGCCGGATCAAAGGTCTCTTGCTCAGGAATCCCGATTCCACTTATAGTAAAGCATTTCTTGTGTTTATAGATAAAGAAAAGATCGGTATCGTCATTGCTTTTTTTATGCTCTTGCGAGTAGGCGAGTGGACGCTGGCCAACATGGTGGGACCTTTTATCGTCGATGTGGGAATCAAAAAGCATTATGGGTGGTTAAGTGCAGGCGTTGGGTTACCTGCCTCTGTAGTCGGCGCTTTGGTCGGAGGGTGGCTTATTTCCCGATATTCGTTGAAGAAAATGACGTGGCCGTTTATCATCATCCAAAATATCACCAATTTGCTTTATATGGGCCTGGCGATACACCTCGCTTCATTTGTGAAACTCAATACCGGGGCTGAGACCCCTGTGGATATCGGTGTAAACAATATTATAGCAGTGGCTTTTACCCACGGTTTCGACCAGTTCGCCGGCGGTCTCGGGAGCATTATGCTGATGACCTACTTGATGCGGCTGTGCCATAAAGATTATAAAGCGGCTCATTATTCTATCGGTGCGGCATTGTGGAGTATACCCGCCCCTTTTGCCGGGGTTTTCAGCGGCATCACTGCCGAATGGCTCGGATTTTCCTGGGTTTTCGGTATCAGCTTTATCTTATCTATCCCAGGAATGCTGTTGATTCCTTTCCTTCCTTATCTTTCCGATAATGAGAAACTACCTGGCGCCGCTGTGTGTTAATCTTTTTATAGTACGTGGATTCTCTTCTCCCTGTGAAAAAACTCTCTTTTTGGCCCCGGCTTGACGGGGTTATGCACTAAGTTTAGAATGGAAGTAAAATTAAACCCCACGGCGTGGGGAAAAAGGAGAAACCGATGAAATTACTAATAAAAAACGGCCGGTTGATCGACCCGGCAACACGAACCGACCATATTTGCGATATTCTCATCGAAGCCGGTAAAATCAAAGACTTCTCGCCCGGGATCGAAACCGGTGACTCGATCGAAATTATCGATGCTTCCGGGCTCGTAGTCAGTCCCGGTTTTATCGATATCCATGTCCATTTGAGAGAACCCGGCCAAACAGCTAAAGAAGATATCGAAAGCGGCTCCAAAGCCGCTGTTCACGGCGGGTTTACTTCCATTGCCTGCATGCCCAACACATCCCCGGTTGTCGATAATATCTCCATTGTGCAGCATATTACCCACAGGGCCAAAGAAATCGGTTTACTCAATATCTTTCCTGTCGCAGCCATCTCCCATAACCTGGCCGGTTTATCGCTTACCGATATGGAAGCTCTGGTCCAGGCCGGCGTCGTCGGCTTTTCCGATGACGGACGAGGCCTAATGAACGAATCGCTGTTCCGTGACGCATTGTATACAGCAAAAAAACTCCATGTACCCATCATCCAACACCCTGAAGACCACTCCGTCTCCATGGACGGACAGGTCCACCATGGCTTAGTGTCCGAACGCTTCGGCTTAAAAGCCATTCCCTCCGCTTCCGAAAATATTATTATCCAACGGGATATCCGCCTGCAAGAAGAAATCGATTCTTACCTTCACCTGACCCATATTTCAACCATGCAGGCCGTCGACATGATCCGGGAAGCCAAAAAAAAACGCGTTCATGTCACCGCAGATGTCACCCCACATCACCTCTTATTGGATGAAACCCATATACAAAACCTCGATAGTGTCTTTAAAATGAAACCTCCACTGCGTTCCGCTGCCGACCGCAGCGCACTCCTGGAAGCTTTGAAATCCGGGGTTATCGATTGCATCGCCTCGGATCATGCCCCCCATACACGCGAAGAAAAAAAACAGCCGTTCGAAACCGCACCTTTTGGCGTGACCGGCATGGAAACCTCTTTCTCCGTTATCTATGATCGCCTGGTGAAAACCGGTTTTATCAGTTTAAACCGGCTCATCGAAGTTTTTTCCACTAACCCTGCCCGCGTCCTTCAACTGGTGGACCGCGGGATGGTTAAAACCGGTATGCCTGCGGACCTGACCATCCTCGACCTCGAAAAACCTTTTAAAATCCGCGAACAGGATTTCTTCTCCAAATCGGCGAACTGCCCTTTTATCGGCTGGGAAGGAAGAGGAATCGTGGCTTACACCATCGCTGCCGGACATGTTGTTTACAAAGCCGGTTCCGGCATACAAAAATCGCGGTAAAATGTTGTCTTCGACCACCAAAAACCTCTTCGAGAAAAGGTTTTTGGATTTCCAAAAGCTTTTGTTAAGAAAAGTAGCACGGCATTACTGCCCAGCGTAATCGTATAGAAAAGGGACCCTAACTGTGATGACTTTTCAAAAAGATGAGTTTAAACAAGCTGCGAAAGATTATTATTTTTTACGAAATAAAGATTATGCGGAGAGTCCTACATTAAAATTGATCGGCGACCGGTACCGGCTTTCACGTATCCAGCGAAATGTTTTATTCCGGGGAATCACGGATTCGCGTACGGCTGCTTTGCGAAAAAGCATATTATTAACGGAACCGTCGGGTATATATGGAAAAAAATTGTTTATAGATGGGTACAATGTTTTATTTACTATCCTCGATTATTTGCAGGGTAAGTTTCTTTTCATTGGTAATGATGGTTTAATGAGGGATTCGGGGTCCGAACATCCCAAGAACATCGATATCGTGTATTTTAAACGGGCCGTAGAGATTGCAGCGGCCTTCTTGTCGAAATACCCCGCTGCCGGGCATTATTTTTTCCTGGATAGTTTGATCCCCCGTAATGAAGAACATTGTGCGGTTATACGGGAGCAATTCCCGGTGGAGGGAATTCCTTTTTCCATCTATGCAGTGCCTTCTGCCGATAAAAAGTTGAAAGAAAAAAAAGACGGTATTATTGCTGGATCGGATTCTGAAGTGATCGACGGTACTTCCTGCCAAATCCTGGATTTACCGCGGTTTTCATTGGAAGAACGGTTTAATATCGAACCGTTCGATATGGCGGTTTATTGCAATTAGGTTGATTAGTTTCGGAAAGAGCTCCAGGATCCTGTCTTGCCGTCGCCTTTCCATTCGCCGCTCATGGAATCGGTACTCCCGGTTAGTATGTAATTACTCCAATTCGTATATGTAATGGTTAAAATTTTCGTGGAGGCGACGATGGCCCATGTTCCATTTTTTCCACGGTCATCGGTAAAGGTCCCTGAAACCGAGGTAGCGCCTGAAAAATCGATTTTGTAGTTAAAATCCTTGAGGTTTTTGTCTTTATTTTTATCTTCTGCTGAATATTTAAATTTGATTGTCCAGCTTCCACGGATATCGAAAATCTTGGCCACCAGTTCCGATTTGGTATAAATTGTTAAATTGCCGCCTGCGCTGTAGCGCATCCCGTTGACCAGTACTTCGACCAATTGCCCCGAATCTACCGGTGAGTAGTTATAGGCGACCACCGATAGGTCTTTATAAGAATAGTTTCCAGCCGCCGGGGTCCCGGTTACCCCTGCCTGGACAACCACGTTTAGACTATAATCGGGAATACCGAAGTCTTTGCAGCTCATGGAGAACAGCAGCAGTCCTATGGTAAAAAATAGTGAAACCCATGCTGTCCATCCCGAACGATCGATATTGAAAATCATTGGTATTTTCGAGGACTTAACACCTTTTTTCATTTGCGTATTACCTGCCATTAGATGATTTTTAGTATTTAATCATACCTTAAATCGATTGATTTTTCAAGTCATTGTTTTTCTTAATTAAAAAATCAGCGATTCCCTTTTGAAAAAAAGGGGCGCCCTCATTTCGCTTTTTTAATTTCCTCCAGGTTTTTTTTCATTTTGTCCAAATTCGGATGCCCCCCGGGAAAAACCGTTTCCATAATGGCCACCGCTTTTTCGGCAAAAGAGAGGGCGGCGGGAAAGTCCTTCATATCCCTCGATATAAAGGACAGGTTATGGTACGACGCGGCTCTTAATGGATGATTTGGGTCCAGTACCGCTTCATAGATTTCATTGGCTTTCAATTGAAATTCCAACGCCCGCTCCATTAGACCCATCGCTTTATAAATAAGAGATACATTATTGTACGACGTGGCTAAATCCGGATGTTTCGGGTCCAGTACCGCTTCCCGGATTTCCAATGCTTTCAATTGAAATTCCAACGCCCGGTCCAATTGATCCGCTGCTTGATATATAGCCGATACATTATTGTAAGACGCGGCTAAGTTGGGATGCCTCGAGTCAAATACCGATTCAATGATTTCAATCGCTTTCAATTGAAATTCCAACGCCAGGTCCAATCGACCCATTGCTTTATAAATCAGCGATACATTATTGTACGACGTGGCTAAGGAGGGATGCTTCGGGTCTAATACCGCTTCTTTTATTTGCAGGGTCTTCGATTGAAATTCCAACGCCCGGTCCAGTTGACCCATTGCATTATAAATGAGCGATACATTATTGTACGACGAAGCTAGCTGCGGATGATTTTTATCGAAGACAGCTTCTTCGATTTTTAAGCCCTTTAATTTTATCTCCAACGCACGGTCCAATTGTCCCAGGTTTTTGTAAATCATCGATAAATTATTGTACGACGTCGATAAGGAGGGATGATTCTCACCCAGTATTTTCCCCGATATCTCGATATCTTTCAATTGAAATTCCAACGCCCGGTCCAATTGACCCATCGCTTGATATATTATCGATATATTATTGTATGATGTGGCGATTAATGGATGATTTGGGTCCAGCACCGCTTCATAGATTTCATTGGCTTTCAATTGAAATTCCAACGCCCGGTCCAATTGACCCAGATCTAAATATATTTGAGATACATTATTGTATGATGTCGCTAAGTCGGGATGCATCGGGTCTAATAACGCTTCGAATATTTCAACCGTTTTCAATTGAAATCCCAATGCCCGGTCCAATTGGCCCAGATCCTTGTAACGCAGCGATAAATCATTCGCCAGCGTCGCCAGCTCTTTGTCTTTCTCTCCCGCATCCATCGCCAAAAACCGCACCACCGACTCCCCATAGATGATAAACTCTTTCTTATGAATCGGATTATCTCCCGGTTCACATCTTAGCTTCAAAGCCAGCGACCCCATTAACGTCCCGCACATCTCTGCTCCCGGCTTCGTTCGATACCTCGCCACCTCCTGCATCACCGGGTGCATATAAACCCGCGATCGGTCATCCCGCTTCAACCACCCCTTATCCACCAACGACACCATTTCGTCCATCCCCTCCAGTCCCAACCACTCCCGCACCCATTCCATGGGAATATACACCGCCGGTAACACCGAGACATTCCCCAATACCACTAACTCCTCACCCGTTACCCCGGATATATCGAATACCTTCGCCAGATGTTCGAAAAAAGTTCTTTTATCCTTCTCATTGTGCCAGAAGGTCGATATTTTTCCTGTGGTCACCTCGGTTAAATTAAATCCCTTCCCCTTCAACGCCTCCAGGAGCGATTTCGCACTCAGGGCCGAATGATATGCAGTCCTCGCCAATAACTCCACCGTCAACGTGTGATACCCACACAACTCGATCACCCGGTCCACGGATTCATCATCCCGATTCCCCGTGTAAAACCGGTAAAATAACTCCCGGCAATCCGGGGGACTTAAAAAATCAAGAGGCATCGCCTCATACCCCTCGATTTTATTCCTCGAATTGGCCAAAACTTTAACCGGGGCCGGCAGCGAAGCCAGTGCATCCAGGTCAGCATCTCCGGGATTACCGATATCGTCTATAACCAATAAAAACAACTCCCGCGTTTGACGAAGTCGGATCATTATTTTATCGAATCGCTCATCGATGGTATCCTTTTCATCCGCCTGGATAAACGTTGATTTGTCGCTGCCCAGGGCATACGCTATCGATTCTTTCAGCGAAGAAATCCAATCGATCCATGCGGCATACCGGTACCGGGTATAGTGTTTATGAAAAAAAGCTTTGCATACTTCGGTTTTGCCGATGCCGCCGAGACCGTTCACCAGTACCGCCCGTGTCGACGTGCGTAGCGTTTTTTCTAATGCCTCCAGGTCCTTTTCGCGGCCGATCAAATCGATCTTACGCGGCGGTAATGGCGTTAAAAGCATCGTATTAGCCGCAGGGGCCGCAC
>Ga0105104_10000588_pt1 | contig 28187 bp, 23 predicted proteins | sample PPLLaktember2015_3_FD_87034 | JGI IMG/M metagenome (GOLD analysis project Ga0105104, IMG submission 87034) | Freshwater sediment microbial communities from Prairie Pothole Lake near Jamestown, North Dakota, USA - PPLs Lake P7 Core (6) Depth... | ecosystem: Environmental > Aquatic > Freshwater >...
ATTTCTAGCGAATTCAGCGTATAAAAACCACACCGCGAAGCCGCAAAGAACACCAGGATACTAAGTAAAGACGCAAAATTTTGCGTCTTTACAATCTCATTGTGCCCTTTCGTGGATTCCTCTTTATTCTTCATTCGTGGTATTGGCGTAATTCGCGGATAAACTATTTATATCTACTCATCCAGTATGCCCCCATACAAATCCACTCGCCGGTCATTGAACACATGGTTGTATGGCGTGATCATTTTGTCGTCCGCCAGAGCCAGGTCCACCTCTGCTGCCAGCACCCCGCTGAAATCCCCGCTGGCCTGGGCGATGACCTCCCCTTTGGGCGTCGTGATCTGCGAGCAGCCCGAAAACGGGATGCCGCGCTCGGTCCCAAAACGGTTGGCCGTGGCGGTAAAGACGTGGTTTTCGATCCCGCGCACCACCATTGCCCGCTGCCCGTACGGCAGCACCAGGTTCGACGGATGGAGCAGCGCCTGGGCCCTGCGCAGCGCGAGCAGCCGCGCCATCTCCGGGAAGGCCCAATCGTAGCAAACCAGGATCCCCAGTCTCCAACCGTTGAATTCAACCACCGGCGGCTCATCCGGACCGGGGGTAAAGATCTGCGATTCCTTCATAAAGAGGTGCGCCTTGCGGTAAGTGGCCAGGTGGGTCCCCCCGCCAAAGACCACCGCCGCGTTGTACAGCCGCTCCCCGGCGCGCTCGCATAACCCGCATACCACCAGCCGCCCCGCCAGCCGCGACCAATCCGCCAGCAGCCGGCAGGTAGGCCCGTCCGGCGGCGTCTCGCTGCAGGCCAGCGCCTCCGCGCGGTTCGCCAGGGCATACCCCGAATTGGCCAGCTCGGGGATCACCAGGATCTCCACATCCTTGTGGGCCGCCTCTTCCAGCAGTGAATGGATCGCAGCCCGGTTGGTATCCGGTTCGCCAACCCTGAATTCCGCCTGTCCAACGCCTATCTTTGTCATCTTATCGGATTTCCTGACTTAATCATACCCGAAAAAGTTGGACACAGATTACACTCACCATCGGGATGCAATTGCCCTGAACATGATATCAATCTTTTTCAGTGCAACCCGTGCCGAAGGTCAGTGTTCCTCCTTGTTCCTCAAAAAATGGGGGAGGTAGGAGGGGGTTCCTGTCCCCGGTTCCTGATTGCCCGATCGCCTGATCACCGGTTGCCTTCTACCATCTAAACTCACAAATCATCAATCCTTTCCCTTGACTCGCTTTGCGTTTGCGGTTATATTCTTGAATATGCACGAATTTGCATGATTTGAACTGTTTGGAACCATCTTATGACCGCAAACTCGAAACGTCTCGTACTGATCCTCGCCTGCCTGGTGTTCTTTGCCCTGGGCGGGGTAACTGCCGCGTTGGGGCCGGCCCTGCCTGACCTGGCGGATAACGCCTCCGTCGAGCTGGCCGTGATTGGATCGCTGTTTACCGGGGTCTTCCTCGGGGCGCTGGTCGCGCAGATGGCAGCCGGCCCGCTGACGGACCGGCTGGGCCAGCCGCGCGTGATCACCCTGGGGGTCATCATACTTTCCGCCGGGACGTTCTTATTGACCTTCAGCCGGTCCCTGCCACTCACCCTGGGGTTTGCCTTCCTGGCCGGGCTGGGGCACGGAGCGGTGGACCTGGCCGGCAACGTGTGGATCGCGCGCGTCTTCAACACGCGCAGCCTGTCCGCGCTCAACCTGTTGAACTTTTTCTTTGGCCTGGGGGCGTTTGCCGGCCCAGCCGCCGCCAGCCTATCCCTGCGCGCCTGGGGTTCAGCCCTCCCGGCTTTGTGGATCAGCGCGGGGATCCCCCTGGCGTTGATCCCATTCTTGATCAAAGCCGGGAATGAGCCGCCCACCCCGCTGCGCGCACCCTCTGAAGCCGCGGGTTCACCCCCGCGCGGTTTGTACGCTTCGCCGGTCTTGTGGGCGCTGGGCCTGGTGGTTTTGATCTATGTGGGTACCGAAAATGGCATTGGCGGTTGGACGACCACCTACATGCAGCGCACCACGCCTTTGCCTGTGGAAACCGCCGCCCTGGTAACGGCCGGTTTCTGGCTGGCGCTGACTGCCGGGCGGATGGCCAGCACCGCCCTGGGTTTGCGTGTTTCACCCCGTACGCTCCTGTCGGTCAGCCTGCTGGGATCGGTCTGCGGCGGGGCGCTGCTGGTATTCGGCCGCGGAAACATTACCCTTACCACGGCCGCCGTACTGTGGACCGGCTTCTGTTTTGGCCCGGTCTACCCGACCGTGATGGCGATCCTGACCTCGATTTTTCATACGAGCCCGGGAAAAGCGGTGGGGGTGGCCGCCTCGATGGGCAGCGTGGGCGGCATGCTCCTGCCCTGGCTGCAGGGCATCCTGCTCGAGAGCTCTGCCGATGGGGCGGCCAGCGCGCTCTTTTCGGCTGCGGGCCCGCTGCTGATGGTCGTCCTGGTGACCGTTCTATTGAGCCGCTTGAGACTCCCCGTTCCCGCACGGCCCGAGCAGGTGACCCCCGCTACGGTCGAAGAATCGTGATGTTGAAAGCGCGGTAAGGCTCCAGCGATTCGATCGGCAGGCTGTCGTCGGTAATCAGGTAGTTCAGGTCGGAGAGCGAGCCGACGATATACGGAGCGGCCGTCCCCAGCTTTTCGGCGGTGGCCAGGGCCGCTACCTCGGCCGAGTTGGCGATCATCGCCCGCTGGAGATGCGCCTCGTCGATGTCCTGGATGCTGATCCCCACCTCGGGATGCAGGCTGCATACCCCCAACAGGCACAGGTCTGCCCGGATGCGCCGCACCGCGTCCACCGCTTCGGACCCCACAGTTACGATCGAGTGTTTGTAAAGCCGTCCCCCGATCAAAATGACCTCGACATCCGAAAGCTCTGCCAGCGCCATGGCCGCCGGCGGGCTGTTGGTGATCAGCGTGGCCCGCAGGTCGCGCGGGAGATGCTCGGCCACCTGTACGTTGGTGGTGCCGCTCCCCAGAAAGACTACCATGCCCTCCTGGATCAGCGAAGCGGCCAGCTGCGCTACCGCGATCTTCTCCGCGCTGATCCGCTGCTCGCGCACCCGGTAGCTGACCAGCGCTGGCGAGCGAGGCAGCGCGCCGCCGTGCACGCGCTGCAGCAGGCCTTCCCTGGCCATATCGCGCAGATCGCGCCGGATGGTGTCTTCTGACACACCCAGCTCGGCGCTCAATCGCTGCGCGACGATCCTCCCCTCTCGTTTTAGAACATCCAGGATATATTGACGGCGTTCTGCGGCTAACATGGCAGTTTCCCCTATGTCGGACGGATACCAAATTATACCGGGATTAGGATCGATATCATATAACTACACAGCTTTGACAAGAAAATCGGACGCGAACGAGCACGGACGGCCGCGGAGAAGAGGGAAAGCTGAAAGTTTTATTATTTTTAATGGTCTCAGCATTCGCCGTTTTTTGCCCCAAGGGGGTCTCCGACCCCCGTTTTCGGCATTAAGACACCGGGTGTTGAGGAAAACACCCGGTGTCTGGCCTTACTGCTCAAAGGGGGTCTCCCTGGACTGTCCGTCCACCTGCCGAAGGCTGCGGCCTTCGGTGGCGCAGGCACCTCCGGCAGGCCGACCCCCGTGTCTTGGGCAAGGCTAGCGTGTCATCGAAAGACCCGTGGGTCAAACCTGCGGCCGCTGCGAGCATCCAGGATAGAGTAGTTTCTCAATCCCTCTTTCTCCGCGTTTTTCAGTGCTCGTCCGTATCCAATCTTTTGGCCTGTGCCGTTACGCCAATATTTACAAATTATTCACACAAGCAAAACGGACGATCAGGATAAAGGGGAGTACAATAGAAAAATCTCTTTTTTATAAAAGGTGATTGTCAACCGCAGAGACGCGGATAAGCGCAGAGTTTCTTTACATCACTCGAAGGATTTCTCTGCTTCCTTCGAGTCTCTGCGTTACTATTTTATTCTGAGGCCCAATGAACCCAACATTCCAGGAAAGACTGCGCTATCGTTTTGATGATTTCATGTCCAAAGGCACCATAGCCCTCATCGGCGGGCTGGGCGTGCTGTCGTTGGTGCTGATTGTGGTGATGGCCACCGTCATCTCCGTTCTTCAAATTGGCCCCGAAGATGGCCAGAAGCTGAATTTCTTCGAGGCGGCCTGGCAAAGCCTGATGCGCACGATGGATGCGGGCACCATGGGCGGCGATACCGGCTGGACCTTCCGCTTTGTCATGTTCCTGGTCACCCTGGGTGGTGTTTTTGTGATCAGCACCCTCATCGGCGCCCTGACCAGCGGTATCGAGGGCAAGATGGATGAGCTGCGCAAGGGCCGCTCGCGCGTCATCGAAACCGGGCATACCGTCATCCTGGGCTGGTCATCGCAGATCTTTACCATCCTCTCCGAGCTGATCATCGCAAATGCCAACCAGTCGAGATCCTGTATCGTCATCCTGGGGAATAAAGATAAGGTTGAGATGGAGGATGAGATCCGTTCGCTGATCAGCGACGCGGGCCGCACGCGCATCGTCTGCCGTACAGGGAACCCGATCGACATGAAGGATCTGGACCTGGTCAGCCTGCACAGTGCTCGCTCGGTCGTCATCCTGTCCGCGGAGAGCGGCGACCCCGATGCCCAGACGATCAAGACCATTTTGGCTATTACTAACAACCCCGGGCGGCGCAGCCAGCCTTATCACATCGTCGCCGAGATCGCCGACCGCAAGAATCTCGAAGTGGCGCGTATGGTTGGCAAGGATGAAGTCGAGCTGATCCTGACCGGCAACCTGATCTCGCGCATCATCGCCCAGACCTGCCGCCAGTCGGGTCTCTCGGTGGTGTATACCGAGCTGCTGGACTTTGGCGGGGATGAGATCTATTTCAAGGAAGAGCCGGCCCTGGTTGGGGAAACCTTCCGGGAGATCCTCCCGGCGTACCGCACCTCCACGGTCCTGGGGATCTGGAACCCGGCGCTGGGCGCCCGCATCAACCCGCCCATGGACACGCGCTTGCAGCCCGGCGACCAGATCATCGCTGTTTCACAAGACGACGACACCATCCTCCTGGAGACCGGGCAGGAGAGCGCGGCTCAGAAAGGCGCTGTTGTTGAAGCCGCCACCCGCCCGCATGCCCCCGAGCACACCCTCATCCTGGGGTGGAACTCGCGCGCGCCTTCGATCATTAACGAGCTGGAACAGTATGTTGCCCCGGGGTCCACAGTGACCCTGGTAGCGGATTTCCCGGATGGGGAGGAGCATCTTTCCAGACTGTGCAGCGACCTGAAGATAGAGACGGTTACCTACCAGCAGGCGGATACCACCGACCGGCGCGTATTGGAAGCCGTATGCCCTGAAAAATTCGATCATGTGATCGTGCTCTCCAACTCCGACACCAAAGAGATCCAGGAAGCGGACGCCTGCACGCTGATGACCCTGCTCCACCTGCGCGACATGGCCGAGCGCAGCGGGAAAGATTATGCCATCGTCAGTGAGATGCTGGATGTGCAGAACCGGGCCCTGGCCGAAGTGACCCACGCCGACGACTTTATCGTCAGCGACCGCATCATCAGCCTGATCATGACCCAGGTATCTGAGAATAAGCGCCTTAACAGCGTCTTCACCGATATCTTCGATCCGGATGGCTCCGAGATCTATCTGAAACCGGTCTCCCAATACGTGAGGCTGGGCCAGCCGGTCAACTTCTACACGGTCGTCGAATCGGCCGCCCGGCGCGGGGAGGTGGCCATCGGCTACCGGCTCAAGTCCCTGGCGAGCGACGCGCAGAAATCTTACGGCGTGGTCGTCAACCCCGATAAGTTGGACCAGGTAACCTTCGGTCCCGAAGACCGCGTCGTGGTGCTGGCAGAGAACTAAAAAAAGCAGTCATATAGATCGTACATGAAGAACCCCGGGTTTAATCTCGGGGTTCTTTGATTCCAAAACTGGCATTCGACCCACATCCCCCACCCCTCAACTTCCTCCAGTTGCCGCCCCCGGCCAGATCAAGATCCCCGTCATCCTCCCGGCTGGGGGCGGGGAAGGTTCTACAGGAGGGTGGCGGGGCCATTGGCCCCGCCACCCTCCTGTGATTTCTCCCCCTTCCCGCGGAAACTGCATGATTCTGTTTGACAATTTGTCGCGGGAAGGGGGTAGGGGGATGGGCGAAAGGGGAATAACCCTGGCAAGACAGTATCACCCCAAATCTAATGTATTTGGGGTGATACATGGATTCATTCCTTTTGTCATCTAATCTAAATAGGATCACAACCCACCCTAAATCAATTCTAAATTAGGGTTTGCTATCCTTACGCATAGATCCATATAGGATCAATCGATGATAGATCTGTTCAAAACAAAAGGAGTGTATTGATGGAAAGAAAAAACCTCGTTCCCTTACTGATTGGGAGTGTGCTTACCCTGGCAGCCGCCTTTGGCGTGATCACCTATCGCTCGGTCAGCGCGCAAGAATCGACCCCTACGCCGGATACCCAGCCGGCCCAACCCGGCCCCGGAAAGGGTTTGCGCGGTGGCCCGGGCGGTGGGTACACCCAGGAAGACCTGGCTGCGGCGCTGGGCATCGGCGTGGATGAGCTCCAGACAGCCCAGGAAACGGCCTTCGCCGAAGCGCTCGAGCAGGCGGTCAGCGCCGGGCTCATCACCCAGGAGCAGGCCGACCAGATGGCCGCCCGTGAGGCCGGTCGCTTCCACTTTGGCGGCAAAGGCGTGTTCGCCGAGAACGGCATCGACTACAACGCTCTGCTGGCTGACGCCCTGGGGATCAGTACCGACCAGCTCCAGGCAGCCTACCAGCAGGCCCTCTCCACCAGCCTGGACCGCGCCGTCCAGGAAGGCACCCTGACCCAGGAGCAGGCCGACCTGAACGAAGGCAGGAACGCTCTCTTCAACAGCTCGAACTTCCAGTCCAGCATGCAGTCCGCTTTTGAGGCGGCCGTCAACCAGGCTGTGGCGGATGGGGTGATCACCCAGGCCCAGGCCGATCTGATCCTGCAGAATGAGAACGGATTTGGCCTCCCCGGCCGGCATGGCTTTGGCTTCCCCGGCGGCCCGCACGACTTCGACCGCTTCGGCGGCCCGGGCGGCAGCGTTCCCCCGCCCGACTCGACCAACCCGGCTGCCCCCACCGAGCAGGCCCCGGCCACATCTTCTTCCAACGGGCTGTAAGGTTTACGAGTTCGTCAAAGGAGGTGAAAATATCATAGACACGATCGAGCCGATCTCCTGACCAGACACCGGGTGTTTCCGAAAACACCCGGTGTCATGCTTTTGTAACCCCCTCTTACCCGACACCGGGTTTCTCTTTTTCTTTTTATCGAGAGCATTAGGTAACTGGGATGTACAAAGTTCGTAGAGGTGACCCAGGTTGGCTTGTAGATTAATTCGGAAGGTTATTTACATGCTCTTTTCGCGGTATTGGCGCAATTCGCGGATAATCATTCCGAAACTGTCCGGCAGCTTTTTTTCTTTAGTTTCCGCTGCCCAGCTCCATCTCCCACGTCTCCTCGACCAGGTCGTGGCCAAAGCTGTGGTGCGCCCCACTCTGCACCACGCGGAAGCCGGCTTTTGCGTAAATATGCCGCGCGGCGTGCAGCACGTCGTTAGTCCACAAGGTGATCTTGCAGTAGCCGGCTTGCCTGGCGAAGCGGATGCACTCCTCCACCAACCGACCGCCGATCCCCAGCCCGCGCACCTTGGGCTCCACCAGCAGCAGGCGCAGCTTGGCGACTTCATCCGTTTTCTTGACCAGGAAGACCGATCCCACAATTTCCCCGTCTTTTTCGGCGATCCAGCAGCGCTCGCGCTTTGGATCGAGGTTTTGGATAAATCCGGCCACGATCTCGGCCACCAGCGCCTCGAAACGCTCGTCCCAGCCGTACTCCTGGGCATACAGCACCCCGTGCCGGTGGACGATCCAACCCATATCGCCTGGCTGGTGTGGGCGTAAGATGTAGGCCACCTTGTGCTCGGGCTGCGCGCCCAGCAGACCTTCGATGGTTTGCATGGCGTTCACCAGGCGCTCCTGATCTTGGACGGGCGCCCGCTCGAGCAGCGCCTCGATCTCGCTGTGCGAGTCCGCGTTGATCTTTGCAAACTCTGCCTGCCCCGCTTCGCTTAAGGACAGCAGCGCCTGCCGCCCATCCGTCAGCGAAGGCTGTTTTACAAGCAGGCTGCGCTTCTGGAATTTGCCCAGGATGCGGCTGAGGTAGCCCGGGTCCAGGTTCAGCTCGCCGGCCAGTTCGCTGGCGGTGGTTTTATCATGGTGGGCCAGCTCGTAGAGCACGCGCGCCTCGGTCAGCGAAAAGGGGCTCCTGAGCAGCCCCTCTTGCAGCAGCCCGATCTGCTTGGTGTAGAAGCGGTTGAAACGCCGCACGGCTTCGACGCGCTGGTTGAGATCGTTAGGGTTCATGGCCGTCTCCTGGTGGAATAGTCAAAAATTTTTCTGCTGGTAGACAGTTTCGGAAGATGATCCGCGTAGAGACGTAAAATTTTCCTTCTCTACGCGAGGTGCTTTTCCATCGTGATCAGGGGGACTCCAAACAGATCCACCAGATCCGCGCCGCTGCGCCGGAAACCCATCGTTTCGTACAGGCGGATGGCCGGGTCGAGAAAGGGCGCCGTGCGCAGGTACAGGCGCCGGCAGCCGCGCTCGACGGCGTAGCCTTCCAGCTGCCCGAGCAGCGATTTCCCTGCCCCCTGGCCGCGCGCCGCTGGCAGGACCGCCATGCTGCGGATATACCAGGATACGTCTTCTGCGACTGCCGCGACCGTGCCGACGATGCGGTCATTGAGAAGCGCAACCCAGATGAGGCCTTCGCTCATCCGCTCCCGGATGGTTTCGGCCGGCGGGGTCGTGGCCGCAAAGGCCTGGGGTGTGTAAGCCGGCCTGTATGCTAAGAACGCGGCCAGTAGAACGAGCGCGATAGATTCGGCATCCTCGGCTGCAGCCAGGCGGATTTGAAAAAAGGGATAATCTTTTGTGCTAGAGCCCATTGGATGGTGCATCGTGAATTCAGTATAACAAAATTACTTGACTAAGTCAACTATATATTTGTTTTTGTCAATCGTTTGCTCCCTCGCGTCTATTCTATTGAAAATAATATCCAAACAGGATAAACAGGATGATCAGGATTAAAACAGAATCGTTCTTTAGTTTCTCGTAGAAAACACCTCTACGTAGGTTGGGTTGATGGCTCTTCGACTGTGCTGACGGATAGAAACCAAATTCCTCCACGATCCAGCGCCATCAACCCAACATCCACCTTTCTATCCAGTTAAGGTGAATGCAATTCATTGCGTCTCCGCGGTTGATTCCCAAATCGAACTCCCTGCATACTCGATATATGTCATAATATGACATATATCCCTGTACACTAAAGTCAAATGGTGCCCCATGACCCCACCCGCTGCCCGCCTGATCACCCTCATCCTGCTCTTACAACGCCGGCCAAACCAGAAGGCCGCCGACCTGGCCGGCAGCCTGGGGGTTTCGGTGCGCACCCTGCACCGCTACTTCGCCATGCTGGACGAGATGGGTATCCCCGTCTATACCGAGCGCGGGCCAAACGGCGGATTCTCGCTGGTGCGCGGCTATAAAATGCCGCCCCTGGTCTTGACCCCTGAAGAGGCCACTGCCGTCTACCTGGGGACGGGCCTGGTCGAGGAAATGTGGGGCAGCCTGTATCGCGAGGCAGCCCAGGGCGCCCTGGCCAAGCTGGATAACCTGCTCCCCGAGGAGCAGCTCCAGGAAGCCGCCTGGGCGCGCCGCTCGCTGGTGGCCACCGGGCTGCACCGTGCCAACCTGGACAGCGTGACGCCTGTCCTCGAGAAGCTGCGCCGGGCTGTTCGCGAATACCGCCGCGTGAGCATGCTCTACCGCAGCGCCAGCCATCCGGATCCCCTTCCCCGCGACCTGGATCCTTACGCTCTGGTGTTTCGCTGGGGCTGGTGGTACGTGGTCGGTTTCTGCCACCGCCGGAACGGCGTGCGCCTGTTCCGCCTGGACCGGATCGACAAGCTCGTCCTGACCGGCCAGGTTTTTCCAGTACCGTCCGGTTTTGATGCTCGAACCTACCTGGCGGAGGATTTCCAGGAACAGCCCGGGGTGTGGGTGCGCATGCGTTTTGACCCGCGGATGGCCCACGTGGCCCTGGCCAACCGCTCCACCTGGGAAACCGTGCAGGAGCTGCCGGATGGGGCGGTCGAGGTGGCTTTCAACACCCCCGATCTGGTTTGGGCGGCCGGCAGCGCGCTGGCTTACGGGCCGCTGGTTACCGTCCTGGAACCCGAGGAGCTGCGCGAAATGGTGCGCGAATGGGCCAGCGCAACTGTAGAGTTGTACATGGGAGGGATAAGGAAATGAAAAGGATCATCTTGTTTGGACTGGGTGGGGTAGTGCTGCTGGTCATCCTGGCAGCCGGCTACTTCTGGTATTCGATGAGCAAGCCGTTCTACCAGCCGGGTATGCTCAGGCAGGCAAAAAACTTGCGCGCCCCGCTGGCTCCACCGGCCCAGGCTGCCGGCGCAGACTTCTGGCAGGTCGAGCCGGATATCCGCTTGTATCACTTTGCTCAAGGGAATGGACGCAATGTGCTGGTCGTCCACGGTGGTCCGGGCATCCCATTCAGCCGGCCGGTCAGCGGGCTGCAGCCGCTGGGGGGCGTATACCAGTTCCATTACTATGACCAGCGCGGCTGCGGGCAGTCTACGCGGCCTTTCGACCGCTTTGACTCTCCCAATACCTACCAAAACATGACGGTCCTCGAACGGACCCTTGGCCTGGGCGCGCAGATCGCGGATATCGAGCGCATCCGCCAGATCCTGGGTGAGGAGAAGTTGATCCTGATCGGTCACTCCTGGGGCGGTTTCCTGGCTGCCCTGTACGCCGCAGAATTCCCCGACCGGGTCGAGGCGCTGGTCCTGGTCTCCCCGGCGACTACTCTGGTCATGCCGCAGGAAGAAGACGATCTCTTTGGCAGCGTGCGCGCTCGCCTGCCGGAGGACCAGCAGGCCGGGTTCGATCTCTTTATGAAAGAATACATGGATTTTAACGCCCTGTTCAAAAAGTCCGAAGCCGACCTGGTTGCCATGAACGCGCGCTTTGGCGAGTACTATCAGGCCGTGCAGGATACTCCCCTGCCGGACCAGGGCCAATCGGGCGGCTGGATGGTATGGGCGCAGTACCTGAGTATGGGTTCCCGGCATGACTACCGGAAGGCGTTGGCAGAAGTCACCGCCCCGGTGCTGGTAATGCATGGCGCGGATGATCTGCAGAGCGAAGCCGCCAGCCGCATGTACGCGGATGCATTCCCTAATCCGGAATTCATGGTAATCCAGGAGGCCGGTCATTTCTCCTTTGAAGAACAGCCGACTGTCTTTGCCCACCTGATAGGCGACTTCCTGGATGGTTTGCAGTAGCGGTAAGCCTGCCGGTAAAGTTTTTCTTTTCGCCAATGAGAAAACAAGGAGCGTGATGACCGCAGCCCAAAAACAGAATTTCGAGCGCGACCAGGTAATCGCTTTCCGCCTGGACAGCCAACACCTCTCCAGCCGCCTGCCCCCGGGTTCTCTGATCCAGGCTGCCGGCGCCTGCGGCCTCCAAAATACCCCGCCGGGATCGGCGGAGCTGGCTCTGCATGCCCGTATAGGCGGTCTTGCTCCGGGTGAGGTTGGCGCAGCCCTGACAGGCGACCGGCGGCTGCTCCAGGCGTGGAGCCTGCGCGCCTCGCCTTACCTCTTCCCAACCGGCGATGCTGCTGTCTTTACGCTCGGGCTTTTGCCGGCGGATGAACCATCGATCCGCGCCTTTGTCTTCGGCGTTGAACCGGCTCTGGATCAGATCGGCATCAGCGCCATGCGGGTAGTCGAATTGACCGCGCAGGCGCTGCTCGAAACCCTCGACCAGCGTGCCCTGACCAAGGATGAGCTTGGTGTCCAGCTTGCCGGTCGAGTGCTGCCAGAACTTTCTCCAGAGCAGGCAGCTGCCTGGCACTTACCCTCCTGGTACGCGGCCGGCCAGAGCCTGGGCGAGTCGGTGGCGCGCTTTATCCTGCCTATCCTGGCGCTGCGGGGGTTGTGCTGTCACGCTGACCGGCGCGGGAACAAGGCCTACATCCAGCGCACCGACCAGTGGCTGGGCAGCCCAATTCCGGATGCGGATCCAAACCAGGCGCGGGCCGAGCTGGTGCGCCGTTATCTGCGCTGTTATGGACCGTCCACCGCCAAACACTTCGCGGAATGGGCGGGGATTGGCCAGGCTCAGGCGGCTCAGGCCTGGAGCTTGGTAGAAGAAGACCTGGTTCCGGTCGACTTCGCCAGGCGCACTACCTGGCTGCACCGGCAGGACCTGCCGCGGCTGATCTCGCCGCCGCAGCCCGGCGGGGTTCGCCTGCTGCCGCCCGGCGACCCCTACCTGGCGCTCCGCGACCGCGCGACCCTCATCCCGGATAAAACCCTGCACCCGCGGGTTTGGCAGAAATCGGGGAATCCCGGCGCAGTTCTAACGGATGGCCGCGTGGCCGCCCTGTGGCGTCCCGAAAAGAAAGGCCAGCGCCTGACCCTCACGATCGAGGCTTTGGCGGCTTTGTCTCCCGATGACCGTTCCCGGATCGAGGATGAGGCTGTCTCGCTCGCTCCTTTCCGGGGCTGCAAATCTGTTTCGGTCAAGTTTTGAAAGTCTTGATGCCCTTGGCGAAGACTATATTTCATAGGAGGATGCAGCCATGCAAAAATTGGATCTCCGCAAAGATTTAAAATCGTTCTACAGCCCGCCGGCCAAAAAAGCCCAATTCGTGGATGTGCCCCGTTTTAAGTTCGTTATGATCGATGGGAAGATCGAACCGGACCACGGGCCGGGCACATCGCCGGCTTTCCAGGAAAACCTCCAGGCGCTGTACGGTGCGGCTTATACGCTGAAATTCATGCTCAAGCAGCGCAAAGCAGACCCGATCGATTATCCTGTGATGGCTCTCGAAGGGCTGTGGTGGGTAGAAGACGGCTGCTTTGATATCCATAAAAAAGACAATTGGTTGTACACCTTGATGATCCTGCTGCCGGATGCCATCACCCCGCAATGGTTTGCTGAGGCCCTGGACCAGCAGTGCCGCAAAAAGGGCAATCAACCGGCTTTCTCACGCCTGCGCCTGGAAGAATTCCGCGAAGGATTGTGCGTGCAAATCATGCACGTCGGCCCCTACGCTGCCGAGCCGGCCACCGTGGAGAAGCTGGAAGCCTTTGCCCGCGAGAACGGTTACCAGATGAGCGGCAACCATCACGAAATCTACCTGGGCAACCCGTTGCGCGCCGACCCGGAAAAGCTAAAGACCATCCTGCGCCACCCGGTGATGAGATAAGTTTGGTCGAGACCTGCCTCCTGCCCCGCCCGGTGGAGAAAGCATCCTGCCAGGCTGCTATAGGTCGATGAACACACAAGGAGTCAACCATGCCTAGACCCACATCAAAAACCCAGCTGATTGCAGAATCACTAAAGGAATACACAGCCCTGGAGCAGCTGCTGGATCCGCTCACCCCCGAGCAGATGAACCGGCCCGGAATGCTCGGCGAGTGGTCGGTGAAAGACACGCTCGCTCACCTGCTCGAGTGGCAGCGCATGGTCCTGGGTTGGTACGCCGCCGGACTGCGCGGTGATACCCCGGCGGTTCCGGCCGAGGGGTACACCTGGGCCCAGACACCGGCTCTGAACCAGTCCATCTATGAAAAATACCGCGACCGGGAGTTAGTGGATGTGCTCGCCCAGTTCCACGCTTCACATCAGTGCATCCTGGATCTGGCCAATAGTCTGCCCGAAGATGAGCTGTTCACTCCCGGGCGCTACCCATGGATGAGAAAAAACACGCTGGCGGCATACATCACTTCCAGCGCCGGCAGCCATTACCGCTGGGCGCGGACCGAACTGCACAAAGGGCTCAAGGGGAGATGATCCCGAGGATTTATCAGTTTGATCTAATATCTGTATAATTACCCAGGGTATTATTCCGCTAAAAGGGATGGTAAAGGAGAGGAAAAACCTATGCTTCCATGGCTCATTTATTTGCACATCATCGGTATTTTTGCCTTCTTGCTGGCCCACGGCGCTTCGGTCGGCGCCGCGTTCGCCCTGCGCAGCGAGCGAAACCTGGAGCGGATCCGCGCGCTGTTGATGCTCTCGGTCAGCACCTTTGGCGTCATGTACGCGGCTCTGGTGGTAATAGTTCTCAGCGGCATTGGCGCCGGGTTCTCCGGGCAGCACTGGGGACGCGGCTGGATCTGGGTATCCATTGTGCTGCTGATCGTCGTCGTGGCGGGCATGGCCGGGATGGGCACGCGCCTCTATACCGGCGCACGTAAAGCCGCCGGGCTGCCGTATCGAGAGGGAAATAAGCTCCTTCCCCCGGTCGAACCGGCCAGCCCGGACGAAATCTATGCCGCCGTGCAAAAGGGCAATCCCATCCTGCTGACCGTCATCGGCTACGGCGGGTTTTTGATCATTGCCTGGCTGATGATCTTCAAACCGTTCTAACAATCCTATTCGAAGAGTCGGCCAGGATCAGCCTGCTCCTTCCAGAACTGCCTCTTGCCGGCCTCGCCCTCTTTTTTCCCTGGCGGATTTCCACCGGCTGCTGATCAGGCTGACTACCAGCGGGACGGGAGCCAGCGATCCCAACAGCTGCAGCGCGCGGTTAGCCAGCCCGGGGATGCACACCGCCCGCCCGGCCAGGGCGCAGTTCAAGGTATCATTCGCCACCGTGCCGATATTCTGGGTGGTGACCTGGCCCATCCACCCCTGTGCCTCGATCGCCTGGACGCACTCCCGTGTGGTGGGCAGCCCGGCCGGGCACAGTACCGTGACGGTGGCGCCTAACTCGCGGACTTCCTCCCTCAGCGCTAGCGAGAAATCCAGCAAGAAGCGTTTCGAAGCCGCATAGGTCGCCTTGACCGGCATGGGATAAAAAGCCGCCAGGCTGGCTACGTTGATGATCCGGAAAGGGACCAGCGGGTCGCGGTATTCCAGGAGCCCATGCGTCATCTCCAGCGTGCCCTCGACGTTCAACCGGATGATCGTGCGGATCTGCTGGCGGGTCTGCTCGTAGAATGGGCCTTCGTAATCGACCCCTGCCACGTTGACCAGCGCCCAGAAGCGCAGCCGGTCGCTGCGCGCCCGCTCAAACAGCGCGGCGCGCGAGGCCGGGTCGGTCAGGTCGCAGACATGGGTCAGCACGTTCACACCGTAAGTATTGCGCAGCCCGCCGGCCAGCGTTTCCAACGCTTCAGGGTTCAGATCGGTCAAGAACAGGTCCCAGCCGCGGCTGGCGCATTCCACCGCGAAGGCTTTACCCAGCCCGCCGGTCGCGCCGCTGATGGCAGCCAGGCTCTGCCTGCCGGATCCTCTTTTGGTTTGAATAAGCTCTGCCATGTTAGTCCTCCCCCCGGATACCGCACATCTGTTCCGAGATGCTCCATAAACGAGCGGCGGCCTCCCGGTCCAGGGCCAACCGGCTGGCCGGCTTGGGTTTGCCGTGTTTCCAATAGATTTCCGGAGAACTATGAATGGAGGGCTCGGTCAGCAGGAAGATCACCCCCCGGGCGGACTCCTCGGCGCTGATCCCCCCCGCTCTGCGCAGGTTCCACACCCAGCGCACCACGGCCGGGGTGCCCTTGAAACCGATTTCGGTCTTTACCAGCCCCGGGTCGGCCGCGAAAGCGCGCACCCCGGAATGTGGCTCAAGGCGCCGGTTGAGTTCCTGGGTGAACAGCACGTTGGCCAGCTTGGTATTCTCATAAGCGCGCAGCCCATTGTAATGCCGGCGCAGCTGCGGGTCTTCCCACTGCATGCGCCCGCCGTAATGCGAGTCGGAGCTGACCGTCACCACACGCGCCGCGGGTGCGGCCTGGAGCAGCGCCAGCAGCTCATGCGTCAGCAGGAAGGGCGCCAAATGGTTGACCGCCCACTGCGTCTCGAACCCGTCCGGGGTCAAGGCCAACCAGTAGGTGAACGTCCCGGCCACATTGGCCAGCCCATCCAGCACACCCTGGTCCCGCGCGGCCAGCAGTTCTTTGATCTTACCCGCCAGGCTGCGCACCTGCTCTTGTACGGCCAGGTCGGCAACCAGATACTCAATGGCCGCGTCCGGATTAATCGCGCGCAGGCGTTTTTCTGTCCCGCGGCAGCGCTCCTCTGAGCGGCCAATCCCAATCACCCCCGCACCGTGCCGCGCCAGGATCTCAGCCGCTGCCAGCCCAATCCCCGATGTGGCTCCGGTCACCACGTAGGTCTTTCCGGATAATGAGTTTTCCATTTGATTCCATCCAATTCTTTTGCAAATTTCGTTTCGACGCTTTATCTATACCATCCTTGGGGGTGGAGAAGCATCTGCTAAAGGGTGGAGCGGGGGGTGGATTGTTGGTAGGAGAACCGCTGAGGGGATGAAAAACGTGAAAACGCTGAAACGGCCCATGGTCGCTCCGGCCGCAGGGGCAGGGGAGCTGTGGACATGGGGAGCCGGATATCGCTCAGCCGCCCTTACAGGACCTGCGGCCGTCCTCGGCGGCGTGGTGCGCGAGCCAATTTGACCATTGGGAATAGTCGGCGAGTCTGGTGCACGCCCTGCCGAGGACGGCAGGGGAGCCGGATATCGCTCAGCCGCCGTCCCCGGCGGCGTCGTGCACGAGGTGAGCCGACCATCGGGAATGGTCAGCGAGTCTGGCGCACTCCCTCGCCGCGGACGGCCGTAGGTCCTGTAAGGGCGAGGGAGCGGTTGGGAATGGTCAGCGAGTCTGGCACACGCCACCGCCCCGACGCCGGCCTTCAGACCGTTTGTGGTTTCTCGGTTCTGGTCTTTCAGCGATCCAGGCGTCTGTACCGGGTTCAACGAGTCCGGGGTACGCCCCCACCTCTGGCCCCCTCTCCCTGGTAAGTGCACCAGGGACTACACCAAAGGGGACGGCGGCGGTTGGGTCAAACCTCTAACAACCCCAGCTCCCTGGCGCGCCGAACGGCCTGGACGCGCGACTGCACGCCCAATTTTCCGTAAATGTTATTGATGTGCGTTTTGACGGTGCTGGAGGCTACGCTCAGCCTGGCAGCGATCTCCGGGTTGGACAGTCCCTGGTCGACCAGGCGCAGCACTTCCAGCTCCCGGCCGCTCAGCGGCTCGACCAGGGCAGTCTGGTCCGGGGTTGGCAGCCCGGCCTCGGCTTGTGGTGCGGCCAGGTTTAGCTTGCGCAGGATCCGCTCGGGGAAGATGGCATCCGGGCGCAGCCAGCGCAGCAGCAGGCCGCCGAGGATGAGCAGGATCGGAGCCATGATCTGGATAAACAGCCCACCTGCGATCGCCCCAAACAGGGCAAACAGGGTGATCCCGATCACGATTAATCCCCATCCACCCAGGGTAAACTCATTTCGCCACTGCTTTTCCCGGTTTGCCAGCACCAGCCCGAGCCCCAACCCGGCCAGGATCAACAGCCAGGCGTAAGCCCAGGAATTCCAGTCGTTGGTAATCACGTTGAGAAGGAAGACTAACCCCAGGGCCAGCAGGATCGAGCCGGGGATATACAGCACCGGTCCCCACGACCAGCGCTGTGCCGCGACAAAGACCAGGATGTAGAAAGCGCCCCCTAACATCAAGAATACCAGCGGCAGGGCGATGTTGGCGATCCCGCCCAGGATAAAATTCAACCCCAGCAGCAGCACCCCGATGCCCATCAATAGATATGCGATGATCCGAATTGGCTGGTTGATCCTTCCCATCCAGAACCCTCTCTCGATTTTCACCCAGTCGGCCACCCTCAAGATTGCGGTGGTCTCCCTCTGTCGTATTGGCTCATGTCAATTATACCCGGCTCTCTGCCGAATAAATTTCTCCCAGGAACCGGCTGGGTACGCTCGCCAGCCGGCGGTTGCGCGAAAAACCGCCGCGCCGGGCAAGCTCTGCCCAGGTGGGATAGGACAGCGGGTGCGGCACCCACAGGTTTCCGTGGTCGGTGTTGTATTCGACCAGCACGAGCCGCCCCTCGGGGCGCAGCAGCTCGCGCATAGCCCGCACCATGCCGTCTTTCTTGCGTTCCGGTAAGAAATGCAGCGCGTTCGCCATCACGATCCCGTCCAGCAGGGGCAGGTCCAGCGGACCGGTAAAATCCGCCGCCCGGTAATGAACGCTGACCTGGGGGAACAGGCGCTGCATCGACTGTGCCTGGGCGCGCAGCGCGCTCGCATCCTTGTCAACCGAATAGATCGTCCCGCCCGGGCCGAGCAGGTCGGCCAGCGCCAGGGTAAAAGCGCCCGTCCCGGACCCCAGGTCCGCCCATACGGCGCCCGGTTGACGATCCGTGTCGCTAAATGCCCCGCGCAGCAGGTTGACATGGTCCTGGTGGTTCATGTGCCTGAGAATTATATCAGCCTGAATGGGTCTGTTTCAATCAGACACCGGGTGTTTTCCGAAAACACCCGGTGTCTTGGCGAATCCACAAAGGTACACAAAGCAAAAGTCTGCTCGCTATTGATCCGTGACATCCACCGCGTAGTTCACAAACAGCCGCTGTTTCTTCGACTCCACGCTCAGCATGATGTACAGCCCCTTGACGTCCGCGGGGACGGCCACCTCGGTCGTCCATTCTGCTTTATCGCCCGGCTGGGCCACCGGCACCGAGGCAATATCTGGGCTTTCGTACCGGCCGTACAGGATGCCGTCCGCGCCGATCACCGGTGGGATGCCAACATGTACATAGGAGGGATATTCGCCCGGATTGTTGGTCTGCCACTGGAATTTCAGACCGCTGTCGGTGCGCTCGACGCTGCTGAGGATCAGCTTGACATCATTGATCCCGATGATTTCGGTGTCGCTTTTGCGGATCAAACCTTCGACCGGTTTAAAAATGGGATACTGCACGTCAGCGGCAGTTTCATCCAGGTTTACTTCCAGCGTCGCTTCGACTTTATTGGTATCCGGGTAATAATAATTATATTCGCCGGTCACGTAGCTGTAATCCAGGGAGAGAGTGGACCCGGGAGCAGCTTCCGCCCCCTTGCATTCCACATAGATCATTTGGGTCTTGGGTTCGGCCTTTGTCCCTGTTATAAAACCGCGCATCTGAAAACCGGGCGCCAGGCGATGGCCGCCCGTGCCGACAAACACCGTATCGCACAGCGTGGTCTTCCCGCCGCTCTTGAGCGCGGCCGGTTTATCCGCCGCAGCCTTCATCGCGCTCCAATCGGCCGTCTCGTTGCGGATGGCCAGGTCGATGTGCAGATCCCCGGCGTCCGATTTTCCGATGTGGGTTGCCACGGCGCTCCAGCCCTTTGATTGGCCTGCCAGCGGGTCATCGATATCTTCGGGTAGAACGATGTAATCGCAGGCACCGAGAAGCAGGGCACATGCCAGGAATAGAATGGTTGCCTTTTTAATCCTCATCGACTCTCTCCTTGTCTTTACATCAACCCTGCTAGGGCGCCGGACTAAAATCTGGGATAACTCCGTTGATCAGTGAGACGACCTGCCAGTAGTTCGCCGGGGCATCCGTTCCGCCATCCACGGCCTCAACGGTCTTCTCCTTACCCTGGTAAGTGACGCTGAGATTATAAGAAAAACACTGGCCGCAGGGGACGTGCGAGGTGGAGTACATTTCATCCGTATACCAGCCCCTGGCGCTGATTTCCGCGAGCAGCTGGTTCACTTCCTCTTCAGTTACCTGTTTCTCGATCTGGTTCGCGCCGTCGTCGCCCACGATCCGGCCGTCTGGATAGATGGCATACAGCTCGTCGATGCAGCTCGCTCCGCCGTTGCGCTCGTAGACGATGGCTGCTCCATCTTTCACCAGGCTTGCCGCCTGGTCCTGCCGGAAGGGCTTCAGCTCGCAGCTCACCGAGAGCGGAGTGAGCGTATTTGCGGACGGTCCGCTCGCCGCGTTTTGCGCGCCGTTGATCGCCAGCAAAGCCAGGACGATCAGGATGACCGCGCCGCCGCTGTACAGGAGAACCTGCCGCGTGCGCGTGGCTCTGGGCAGCGGCGGGGCCTCCTCTCCTGCCAGTTTCCGGCCTCCCGTCCGGCGTTTTTTCTCGACAAACAGAAGGCTCTGTACCCCGATGAAAATCAGGGTGAGCGCGCCGACCACGATATTCGTCCACCAGGAGCTCAATTGGCCGTTGAACTGGATCAAGGTTTGGATAAGACCGGTAATCAGCACGCCAAACAGGGTGCCAAACACGTACCCGGCGCCGCCAGTCAGCAGCGTGCCCCCCATCACTACCGCGGCGATCACAGTCATCTCGAAGCCGCGCGCGTACAAACCGTGCCCGGACATCACATAGATGCTCAGTGCGATACCTGCCAGCGCCGAGCAGAATCCGTTCAATATATACACCAGCATTTTGGTCCGGTTCACCGGGAGACCCATCAGTCGGGCGGAATGTTCGTTGCCCCCTATAGCGTAAACTGTGCGGCCAAAGCGCGTATACTGGGCAATATAGATCGCTGCGAACAAGATGAGCAGCATGACCACGACCAGGATCGAGATGAAATCCCCCTGTTTCGTGACGGGGTCGCTCAAACCGGGGATTAAAATCTTGGTCTGGCCGAGAATCCGGTAGACCCGGTTATTGATCGGTATCGCATCATCGCTGATAAAGAAACACAGCCCGCGCGCAACCCACATCCCTGCCAGGGTTGCGATAAACGGCTGCACCTTGAGGTAGGTGATAAACCCCCCCATGATGGCCCCCAGGGCCATCCCCATAGCCAGCATGAGCAGCATCACCACCCAGGGGTTCCAGTCCCCGGTGCGCAGCAGCGCGGCGGAGGCTACCGTGGTGAGGGCGATCACGCCGCTTACCGAAAGATCGATCCCCCCCGTGATGATGACGAAGGTCATCCCGATCGCGCTGATCAGCAAAAATGGGCTGGTGCGGAACAGGTTGAGAAAGATTTGCGGGTCCCGCATACCGTCGTAGACCCCCGCTCCAACGATATACGCCACAAAGAACAATGCGATGGTCGCTGAAAGCGGAAGGAACCTGCGGTTATTGGAAACAAACGCACCCATGCTTCGCATCATCGTTAGGCCTCCTTCTGCGGGGTGATTCTCCGGATAAAGCCTCTGACTTGTTCCGAGTACAGGAGGATGACGAAGATGACCACCAATCCCTTGATCGCCAGCACTGCGTTGGCCGGGACGCCAATTGCGTACATGGATGTGGTCGTTGCCTGGATGACCAGTGCACCGATTAAACTGGCCAGCAGAGAGAACCGCCCGCCTGACATCAACGTACCCCCAATCACCACTGCCAGGATGGCATCCAGCTCGTAGTTCATACCGATGTTATTGGCGTCCGAGGTGCGGATGTTCGAGCTGGCCACCAGACCCGCTACTCCCGCACAAAAACCGCAGAAAGTATAGGCGATTAGCTTGATCCTTTTCTCATTGATGCCGCTGAAAAAACTGGAGCGGAAATTGACCCCTACCGATTCGATAAACAGCCCGATCGATGTTTTGCGGGTTAGAAGCCAGGCCACCGCAAACACAAAGGCCACGATGTATAACGGGAACGGCAGGACCAGCCAACCGTTCCCGATAAATGCGTAGGGATCGTAGAAGATCTGGATCCTCACCCCATTGGTGATCAGCTGTGCGATTCCGCGCCCGGCAATCATCAGGATCAGGGTGGCCACCATGGGTTGGATCCTCGCGTAGGCCACCAGGATCCCGTTCCACAAACCGCAGATGATGGCCACGATCAGGGTTACCAGGATTACTTCCCAGAGCGGCGCGTAGGTGAAATTTGGATCGTTGATGAATTTCATCAGGTCCGGGGGGAGTTTGACGCCGATAATGACCGGGTTCATCAGGATGGCTGCCACGGAGGCTGAGATGGCCATGACGGCGCCCACCGAAAGGTCCACCCCGCCGGTAGCTAAGACCAGCGTCATGCCGAGCCCCAGTAGCATCACGGTTGTGCCGTTGCGCAGGATGTCGATCAGGCTGCCAAACAGGTGCCCGTCGCGGGTCGAAAAGTTAAAAAAGCCGGGCACAAAAATGAGATCAAAGAGCAGGATGAACGCCAGGGCGACGAACGGGAAAAAGAGCTTGCTCTCTGTGACCTTTCGCCATTTGAATGAGGGTTTAGAGGGTGTCATGATCCGCTCCCTGCCATTGCTTGCATAATTTTATGTTCGTCCACTTCACCGGAAAATTCGGTCACCTTCTCGCGGTCGCGCAGCACCACGATGCGGTGGCTGGTGCGCAGGACCTCTTCCAGCTCGGATGAGATAAATACGCACGCTTTGCCTTCTTCGGCCAGGTCCAGCACCAGTTTTTGGATCTCGGCCTTGGTCCCCACGTCGATCCCCCGCGTGGGTTCGTCCAGGATCAGCACTTGCGGGTTGGTCGCCAGCCAGCGTGCCAGGATCACCTTCTGTTGGTTGCCGCCGCTCAGGTTTTTGACCGGCTGGTCGGCCGACGGAGTAGCGATATTCAACAACTTGATGTACCGGTTGGCGATATCGTATTGTTCCTGCATGCTCAGGTACTTGAACCAGCCCCGGTTGGCCTGCATGGCCAGGATGATGTTTTCCCGCACCGTCAGCTCGTCCACGATCCCCTCGGCTTTGCGGTCCTCCGGGCAGAGCGCCACGCCGCGCGAGATCGATCCAAGCGGGGAATGGTGCCGGACAAGTTTGCCGTTCACCGTGATCGAACCCTGGTCCGGCTTATCGACCCCAAAGAGCAGCCCGGCCAGCTCCGTCCGCCCCGATCCGAGCAGCCCGGCCAGGCCGACCACTTCCCCGGCGCGCAGTTCCAGGTCGAACGGCTCGATCGAACCGCTGTGGCCCAGGCCGTCCGCCTTGAGCAGCGTTTGCCGGATGTGCTTGCTGCTTTCCAGCTTGATCTTGACCATGTCGTCCAGCTCGGCCAGGTTGCGGCCGATCATCTTCGCGATCAGCTCCAGGCGCGGCAGGGAGGCCGTCTCATAGGTCCCAACCAGTTTCCCATTTCTCAAGACCGTGATCCGGTCGGCGATTTCATAGATCTGGTCGATAAAGTGGGTGATAAAAATGATGGCAACGCCCACACTTTTAAGCTTGCGCATCACCTCGAATAGCTTGTCCGTTTCGTGGGCGTCCAGGCTGGAGGTGGGCTCGTCCAGGATCAAGAGCCGCGCCGAAGAGATCTCGAGCGCCCGCGCAATGGCCGCCATCTGCTGGATGGCCACCGGGTAAGAGCCCAGGGTTTGGGTCACATCGATGTGGATGTCCAACCCTTCCAGGATCTGCCTGGCCTGGGCGTTCATGCTTTTCCAATCGACCCCCCCATATTTCCTGGGTTCCCGGCCGATCAGGATATTTTCTGCGACCGTGAGATTGGGGCAGAGGTTGACCTCCTGGTAGACCGTGCTGATGCCAAGCTCCTGGGCATGCTGGGGGGATTTGATCGTGACGCCCTTCCCCTCGTATTGGATCGTGCCCGCATCCTGCCGCTCGACGCCGGTCAGCACCTTGATCAAGGTGGACTTTCCAGCGCCGTTCTCCCCTACCAGGGCGTGGATCTCGCCGCGTTTGAGGATAAAATCCACATCTTCAAGCGCTTGCACACCGGGGAAGGATTTCGCGATGCCTTCCATGGTCACAAGATCGTTGTCAGACTCTGCCATAATTTGCCTCAGCCTTCAGCGCATAACTGCTCGAACAGGTCAGGCACTCGATCGTTCTGAATTGGTGGAAATGTGGGAAACTCGCCCGTTTCAGTCCAAGTGCCTTGCACCCGGGAGGAGAAGCGGCGCAAGCGCCGCCTCTCCTTTTCTCGCGCGGTCCAAATAGCAGGATCGCAGATCAACTGAAAAACTTGTCCACGAAGTTCACGGAGGGAATAGAAACCCCTGATAGATATTATCGCACCCTTCGTGTCCTTCGTGGATAATTCTTTAGATCTTAGTATTTGCGCGTCGGCAGGATGCCTTCGGCGTCAGCGGCGTAGAACACGCCTTCCTGCGAGGGGATCCACTTGGGCAGCGTTTCGCCGTTGAGGGCTTTCAGCGCGGCTTCGTAGACCTGCGGGGCCAGCAGCGGGTTGCATTCGATGACGGTATTGATGTCGCCCGCGATCATGCCTTTGAAGGCGCCTGCGGTGGCATCAACGGTGAGGATCTTGACATCAACGCCAGGGGTGAGACCGGCTTCCTTGATCGCCAGGGCGGCGCCCAAACCCATTTCATCGTTCTGGCCGAATACACCCTGGATGTCCTTGGTCTCTTTCAACCAGGCTTCCATGACCTGCTTGCCTTCGGTGGCGTCCCAGTTGGCGGTCTGGCTCTTGACGATTTCGATCCCGCAATCACCCATTTTCTCGCGGAAACCCTGGCCGCGGTCCTTAGCGGCTGAGGAGCCTACGTTGCCTACCAGCTCGACCACGTTCTTCTTGTCGCTGCCTTCGAGCAGTTTGCACATTTCATCGGCGGCCTTGCGCCCTTCCTCGGCGAAGTCTGAGCCGATGTAGGTGGCATACAAATCTTCCGGGGCATCGATGCGGCGGTCTTCGAGAACGACCACTTTACCGGCATCCTTGGCTTCCTTCAAAACCTCTTCCCAACCGGTCGTCTCGAGCGCGGCCAGGACGATCACGTTGACGTCCTTGTCGGCGATGAAATTGCGGAAGGCCGAGAGCTGGTTTTCCAGTTTGTTCTGCGCATCGTAGAATTTCAGGTTGACGCCTAACTGCTCCGCGGTTTCTTTAAAGTTGGCTGTGTTGGCGGCGCGCCAACCACCTTCAGAACCGGTCTGGATAAAGCCGACGGTCATATCTTTGTACGTCATAGCCGCCGCGGCAGGCGCGGGGGGTTCGGTGGCGGCCGGCGCGGCCGGTTGAGCGGCCGTGGGTGTCGCCGCAGGGGCGCAGCCCACCATACCCAACAGTACAATCAGGATTGCCATGAATAGAGCGATCTTCTTCATCGGTTCTTGACTCCTTTCTAGATTGTGTAGCTTGAGGAATACAATTTGCCCGGGGTGCCATACCTTTGGGCCGGACGTTAACTCCATCATAGCCGGGCGGCCTGGAAATCACGAACGATTTTTTATGCGGTAGGGTGGAGAGGGATATGGTTCTATACAATAAGAATCTACTCTCCGTTCCGGAGAGTAGATTCTTATATGATTCTGGTTAATTATTTTGTGGTTTTGTTAGTTCGCATGAAATGATTTATTCGCCTGTCCAGGAAGGTATAATCTTATTACAGCCTTCAGGAAAAAACGATTATTACCGAAGCTAGAAAGGGGGATACTCAATGAGAGATGTAATGAAAATAGTTTTTTCGATTTTTGCGATTATGTCGATCGCAGCCTGTACAAATATCTTGCTGACAGTTACTGTTCCACCTGGAGCATCTGAAACACTCCTACCTGCTACTTCTGAGGTAACGAGTTCAAATCCTACTGACCAGGCTGCTTATCCTCCCGCCTCAACCCCTTCACCACTGCCTTCGCCGTCGCTATTTCCATCTCCTTCGCCTTCACCATTGCCCTCCCCAACTCAACCATCTACACCCCAACCCCCCCCGAATTTACAGGTCACTCAGCTCAAGATGTTTGACGAGCAATCTGGTTGGGCGGTTCACCAGATCTATTATCCCGAAGACTATAAAATTCTGCGAACAACGACCGGCGCTGCTTCCTGGAAGGATGTATCTCCTCCGGCGCCAGCAGCTCAATACTCTCTGGATGAGGTGTTTTTTACGGATGCGAACACGGCCATCATTCTTGTCCGAAAGATCCCATCCGTACAGACATACGATGTAGAGATTACTCCCTGGCGAACGACCGATGGCGGTCAAACCTGGCAGGCCGGGGAGATTATCCATACAGATCGCAGTATCATGGCAGCTATCCGCGGGGTAGAGATGATCGACGCGGAACATGGTTGGATGTTAACTGAAGAAGATGGGGCGATGCAGACGGCCGCACTCCATTTTTTTAAGACTCGGGACGGAGGGCTTCATTGGGATCGTATCTATAGTTCTGTAGATCACATTGGTGATCCTAACATATTATGGGGTGGTGGCTATTCTCAATTTACGAAACAATTTACATTTGTAACCGAAACCCTGGGTTTTTATGAAGGATCGGCGATCACACAAGACGGGGGAAGATCCTGGTCTCCAATAACGTTTGAACTACCAGGCGATCTCCCGGAAATAGACTGTCATCCTGGGCGGATCCCATGCAAGTTTTATCGAACAAGGTCGCTCCCGCAATTTACCTCTTCTCAAGACGGGGTGTCGCTCCTACGGGTCTACCCGAATTCCGAGGATGTCAGAGATGCTTTCCTTTACGGCGATTCCTCACCCTTACCGCTGCCCGCTGCTCAATACGTGTATTACACCCACGATGGCGGCCAGAACTGGTCCATTACCTCCGCGCCGGCACTGATGGGGCTGCTCTATTTCTTCGATGGTCAAACCGGATGGTTCCTGGGGAAAGATGACCCCGACCCCGCCACCTTGACCCAGCTGTATCAGACGGTCGATGGGGGCGAAACCTGGGTCAAAATAGTATCCGACTGTCCTCTACTACTGGGAAGCCACCTGCAATTTGTCGATGCCCAAAACGGATTTGCGTCTGGCTCGCCGATTCCATTATCCGCATACCGTAACCTTGATATGCGCGCCGGCGCAACGCACTCCATTTTCATAACAAAAGATGGTGGAGATACCTGGCAGCAGGTTGAGCCACAACTGGAGCCGTAAAAAAGTAATCCTCTTGCCGTTTGGATCAAATCCAGTCAGAATTAGACGAGGTTGCCCTAAAAGAACTTGCAGTACCGTCACCCGTAGGGGCACGGGGTTGGATTTACAGCATATGTGACGGAAGGTAACCCCGTGCCCCAACACTTACAAGTTAAGGAGGCAAAGCAGATGTCAAGGCGGATTTGGGGTGATTGCGATGTTTGAGGATCCCCAGCAGTTTGGCATCCGCCACCAGGTAGGCCACCGGATCGCTGGCCTGACCCAGCTGCTTGGCCCGCACAAAGAAGGCCAGCCCTTTGAAAACCATCTCCATGGAGATGTCCTCATACGGCCGCTGCATGACCTCGGCCACCCGATCGGTCAGATCCACCAGCAGCAAGTACAACAGCCAGGTGGCCCACACCTGCACCTGCACCCCGTTGAGCGAACCCACCCACAAGTAGGCCAGCCCCAACAGCCGTTTGGCCGCGTAGAAGGCATCCTCGATGCGCCAGCGCTGCTGATACAGCTGGGGCACATAGGCCGCCGGCAGCCGTGCGGGATCCAGGACATTGGTCAGGTAGCGGTACCACAGGCCGTGATATTCCACCTCCACCAGCCGGTACAAGGACTGGCAGCGCTTGGACCCACAGCCCAGATGGATCACGTAATCGTGCAGCTGAGCCTCGCTGTGCAGGACCCGCTCGATCTGGTAGGCCGCACCTTGCTTGCAGCGGGTCACAAAGAAGATCAGGCGCTGGGTCAGTTGATCGAAGTGGAGGTAGTTATAGAAACCCAGATCGAACAGGATCAGCCCATCGGCCGGGACCAGCCCCAGCGCGCCTTCCCAGAAGACCCGGTCATGCGCCTGGCTGTCCTGCTCATACCAGATCTGCTCTGGCAAGCGCGCCGCCACCTGCAACAAGGCCGCCATGCGCCCGGCCAGCACCGGTCCCTGGCCTTCGCGCAGCAGCCCGACCTTGCGCAGCAGGCTATCCAGGGTCGAGCCATCCAGGATCCACGCCCCGGCAAAGTGCTGCTGGACCCAGGCGATCACGTCTGGCAGCGGCCGTTGGCGCTCCCGCCAGCGCAGCTGCATCAGCGGGAGCAGGTCCAGCAGGATGCGCTGGAACAGCTGGGCTGGGAAGGTGCGCAGCCGCTCGCTGACCGCTTGCTGAGACACCACGGCGGGCCGCGCCCACAAAATACCAAACTTATTGAGCTCACGCACCGCATCCGAGACCGAGCCGACCTGCCGCCAGATCAGCCCCAGCAGAAAGGCCACCATCACCGGCAGGGTCAGGATGCGTTGGCGCAGCCCCATGACCCGATAGGTGGCCGCCTGGGCGTAGACGATCGGGGAGACCAACTCCTCCAACAACTGCTCGATCGCTTCCGGGGGCGGCTCGCGCAGCGGCTGCAGGCTGCGGTCGCGTTGGATGGCTCGCGTGTGGGTCACGTTATTCTTGCGGGGTTTCTCTTTTTGGCTCATAG
>Ga0105104_10000589_pt1 | contig 28108 bp, 26 predicted proteins | sample PPLLaktember2015_3_FD_87034 | JGI IMG/M metagenome (GOLD analysis project Ga0105104, IMG submission 87034) | Freshwater sediment microbial communities from Prairie Pothole Lake near Jamestown, North Dakota, USA - PPLs Lake P7 Core (6) Depth... | ecosystem: Environmental > Aquatic > Freshwater >...
ATTACAACGATGAGGCTTTTTTGTACAATTGAGAGAAAAAAAAGCCCATCGATAGCCACTTTGCCTGCAAAAAGAGGACAGTCGAGAAACCCCACTACGTGGGGGGTTATTATGGCACGGAGTCACCGTGGTCAACGTGCCATCCTACGGCTTCCTTAATTATCAAGTAGTTTCTTTGAAGCCGGGGAGTAGCGGTTTAGTTCCAATACTACGAATTCGGTCTCTGTCCATACTGTCCATATTGTCCATACTGTCCATATTCCCTGCCTATTCCTGCCTATGACCAATAGTCTATTGAATGGTCCACCGTCCACAAAAAAGGAATTATCAATTAACAATTAACAATGAAAGCAAACACCAACGGAGCCAGATCAGGTCAATTTAAAACCGTGCCGAAGGCACGTTAAACCAAAACGGCACAAAGTGCCCCAAAATCCTCTCAACTTCTTATCTTCTTATCCTCTTAACTTCTTCTTTTCCCCGGCACTGCAAACGCCCCCCACCCAGTAGGGGCTGGCATGAAACTTGCACGACTGCAACGATGATAACGACAACCATGAAGATGAAGATTACTGTTTTCGATGTAATACCTGCCGAAGGAAAATATAAATCATGACCACCAAACAAACGATACTCATTGTCGACGACGATATGGATATTGTCCGGGAAATATCGGGGAATTTATTGGAAATCAGCGATCAATATTCGATAGAAACATGCGATGACGGGAAAAAAGCCCTGGAAATCCTGGAGAAAGAAAAAATGGACCTGGTGATCCTGGATATCCTCATCCCCGTTATGAACGGCCTCCAACTCTTAACCGAACTTCGCAGCAGGGGGATTTGGCTCCCTATTATTATCATAACCGATTCCAATATCACAGAAAAAGACCGGAATTTGACGGAATTCGGCATCGTGGACTTTATTAGAAAACCGTTCCTCCCTGAAAAACTCGCTGTACAAATCGACCTGACCATGAAAGCACGAGAAAAAAAAGATTTAATAAAAACCTTCGGACTCCCATCCATCCTCCAACTCATCGAAATGGAAAAACGAACCGGCCTGCTAACCATTAACATCGGAAAAGAAAACTGCAGGGTCTTTTTCACCGACGGAAGCCTCATGGATATCGAAATCAAAGGTCTCTCTACTGGGAAAGCACTGGAAGTTTTTATCGATTCTTTATACGAAGATCGAGAAATCAGCATCGAGTATATCAAACATAAAAAAGAAAAAAAAATCAACATGACTCTAATGCAATTGGTCATGGAAGCCAGCCGCATCAAAGATGAACAAAAAATGCGACGCAGCTTATCCGAAACCAAAAAGCAAACCCCGAACCTTTTGCAAAGCGATTACCTGACAAAAACAGCAGAACTCATCCGGTCATTGAAAGAAGTAGATACCTTTATTATTAGCGACACACTGGGAGAAGTACTGATCGCTTCTCCCCAAAACCATAATATCGAGGAATCGGTCAATCCTTTTATTTACCTGTGGACTATCGGCGAAACCCTGGGGAATGAATTCAATTTCAAAGAACCATCCCAATTGATATGCCAATACAAAAACAAGAAAAAATTCGTTAAAAGATACCTGGATTTCATCATTATCCTGGAATTATCGGAAATGACAAAATGCTCCGCTTTCAAAGAGAAACTAAATGAACTTTTGGACAAATTATTTTTATAGTATGGAATTAGGAGGAAAAAGGAGGTTCTAAATGGATCAACTGCTGAATAATATTAAAAACATCCCCGGGGTTGTCGGCGTAGCTGTGTTTAGAGATAACGGTTCCGTAGCGGCATTCGATTTTCCCCCCGCTTATGACAAAACCCAACTCAGCCAGATGGGACTGAAATTTCAACCCATAAAAGATATCTTACCCCAGAACGAAAGAGATATTATCTATCTATGCTGGGAATATGAAGATTTACTCGCCTTTTATTACCCCGTCACCGGGGGGTGGGTGAATATCATCTCCAACGATAAAATTCCCATGCCCATGTTCTCATTGACCATGACTGCCGTCTCCATCAAATTTCCCGAACTCCTGGCTAAAAAGGAACAACTCTTACCGCCCAGCCTCCAGGGACACACCCCGGCTCCTGTTCCCTCTCCCTCTTCCCATACAGTTCCACAGGCAAAAATCGAGGAACTGGAAAAACTGCTCGCCACTTACCTCGGCCCCGCTGCTTCCGTGATCTTTAAACGCACCGCCGCCCACCTGGGATACCTCTTGACAGATCTCCCCGGAAATATTTTAAAACCCCTTTTAGAGGGAGTGATCTCCAAAGTCCCGGATAATAAAAAAGATGAAGTAAACGAAAAAGTGAAAAAATATTTATAAATCGGCTTGAAGGAGGAATACATGACAGAACAACGAAATGACAGCCTGGCCAATATCTCCAACCTGCTCAACTCCTTGAAAGAAGTCGAAAGCTACATCATCACCGATATCGAAGGAAAAATTCATATGGCTTCTTGCGAAAACTACAGCGAAAATACCATTAATTCCAGCATTTACTTGTGGGTAACCGGCTCTCAGTTCGGCAATACTCTCAATATCGGGGAACCCACCAACTTAATTTATTACCTGAAAAATAAAAAAATGCTGATCCAAAAATACCACGGCTATTTAATCATCCTGAACTTAATCGATATCGCTCAATTCCCGGTTTTTAAACGAAAATTATACGAAATGTTTAACCGGATCATTTAAAAACAACGCAAAACTTTTAACTCAGAGGAGGATTTATATGAAGATTTCAACGAAAATATTACTGGGTTTCGGCATCCTGATCCTTTTGGTCTGGGTCATCGGGATATTCTCCATTACCAGTTTTAGCTATTCCGGGACTCTATTTAATAAAATGGATACGGATACAATACCCAAAATGACCACTGTGGCCGAAATGAGCCAGAAAATAACCGAAGCTCACGTCGAGTTTATGGAATTTTTACTCTCCGGCAAACTGAGCTCCAGGGACAAAGTATCCGGGATTTTAGGAACCCTCCAAAACCAATCCCAGGAACACCAAAAACGTGAAATAGAAACCAACGGAACCAATAAACAAACCGCTGAAGAGTTATTCCAAAAAATACAACTCTTCTCTTCTTCTGTCGTCGAGGTTATGGATATGAAAACCCGCGGCCTCTCCGACGAAGACCTCTTATCCGCACAAGAAAAGTCCGTACGCCCTACCTATGACACCATCATGAATATCCTCGCCAATGAAAACGAAAGCTATAAATCGGAATTCTCCATTATGAGACAGGATGTCAAATCTTCCCAAAGCAACGGACTCTTAATCATCATTATTATCGCCGTTATCGCAATGATCACCGGTATCATACTCTCTATCGTCTATGGACGGATTATTACACGCCCCATCGTCAATCTGACCAACTCTGCCGAAAATATCAGCAAGGGCGACATCTCAAAACCCGTCATTAAAGAAACCGACGACGAAATCGGCGAATTGGCCGAAGCCTTCGAACGGATGAGGGTCAGCCTTAAAGTCATGATCGAGGAAGAAAGCTAACCCGATAATTACACCGATTGTATATAAAACATTGAAAGTATGTGATATAATTCTTTCTTAATATTTTATATCCAAAACCCTAAAATTAACATACCGGTATATATAGGCGAATAAAGACAATGTCGGATTACATTTACCCCGAATACCCCATCTTAATTGTCGATGACGAGAAGAATGCCCTGGAAAGCTTCGAAATCACCCTCAACTCCTGCGATATTGAAAACATTGTTCTTTGTCAAGAAAGCAAAGAGGTTTTATCCCTTCTTAAATCCCGGAAATTTGAAATTATTCTCCTGGACTTAACCATGCCCCATATCACCGGCGAGGAATTATTACCACTCATTATCCAGGACTACCCGGAAACCCCGGTCATCATCATTACAGGGGATATCGAAGTGGAAACCGCCGTAAAATGCATGCAGTTCGGGGCCTTTGACTATATGGTCAAACCCGTAGAAGAAAAACGCCTGATTTCCGGTGTGAAACGCGCCATCGAACATAACCGCCTGCACCGGGAAAACATGAATCTTAAGCATCAATTCCTCTACGGCAAACTCACTCACCCCGAAGCGTTTTCCAATATCATTACTCAAAACCCCACCATGCTCTCTATCTTCAAATATATCGACGTCATCGCCAAAAGCCCGGAACCCATTCTTTTAACCGGCGAAACCGGCGCAGGGAAAGAATTAATCGCCCACGCCATCCACAAAATCAGCCTCCGAAAAGGAAATTTTGTACCCATTAACATCGCCGGACTCGATGATACCATCCTCTCCGATACACTTTTCGGTCATTTGAAAGGTGCTTTCACCGATGCCCACCAATCCCGCAAAGGACTCATCGAGCAAGCCGCCGGTGGAACCCTATTTTTAGACGAAATCGGGGATTTAATCCATTCGTCGCAAGTGAAACTCCTCCGCTTGATCCAGGAACATGAATATTTTCCCATCGGTTCCGATATTCCACGCTATACGGACGCCCACATTATCACCTCGACTAACCAGGATATCCTTCGTTTGTTAGATTCCGGCCAATTCCGCAAAGACCTTTACTATCGCCTCGATGTCCATCATGTCCATATCCCCCCCCTGCGCGAGCATAAAGACGATATCCCCCTGTTGGTGGATCACTTCCTGGAGGAAGCCGCAAAATGCTATGAAAAGAAAAAGCCAACTCCTCCCCCTGAGCTGTTTACCCTCCTGGAAAACTATTCTTTCCCCGGGAATATCCGGGAACTGCGGGCTATGATTTATGATGCCGTCAGCGCGCATACGTCCGGGGTGCTCTCCATGAAAAGCTTCCGGAAAGTCATCGATTATAAACAGAAAAACCATCAGAACCCGGTTGAAGGGACCGAAGGAGTGGAACCAGGCTGGCCAGGGACATTTAATTCCCTTCCCACACTTAAACAGACGGAAGATTGGTTGATCCGGGAGGCCCTGAAGCAGGCAAAAGGTAACCATTCGATTACTGCTCAATTATTGGGAATTACCCGGCAAACGTTGATTAATAAATTGAGAAAACAGAAGGCATAACCCCACTGCGCGGGAAGAGATCTCTCACGGAGCTCACAGTGAACACGGAGAGAAAAAGGAAGAGGAGGTTGAGAAGGTGAGAAGTTGAGAAGTTAAGAGAATTTTGTGGCGCTTCGCGCCGGTGTTGGTTTACGGCTGCTTCGCAGCCGACGGACAACGGATAACGGATAACGAAAAACGATACGGTTCAGCACCCATTTTTCGAGCGAATATTTTGTCCATACAGTCCATCCAGTCTATATAGTCCATACTCTTTGCATAATGGCCTATTGGCAGGCATAGACAAATAGGCAGGCATAGGCAGGAATCTGGACATTATGGACAATATGGACATTATGGACAGAGACCGAATCCGTGGGATTGGAACAAAATCGATGAAAAAAAACAATTGCAATAACTAATGAGCCTGACACTTCCACGAAACATCGCACGATAAACCGGCACTGCAAACGCCCCCACACGCAGTGTGGTCCACCGTCCACAAAAAAGGAATTATCAATTATCGATTATCAATTAGTTTCTTGGAATTTGAGAGGATTTTACGTAGTGGGGTTGAATTATAATAGTATGTCATATAAAATAGAAGTATGAATAACAGCCTGTTAGAAATCGGAGGATTGCATGAGCCGTTTTTTTAATACAGCCGGTCCCATTGTCCGGGAAGACCATTATTTTATTGAACCGCTGAAACGCATCGACCTGGATGAAATCCTCACCATGATTGAGCAGAAGAAATACTTCGTGTTACATGCGCCGAGGCAGACCGGGAAAACTTCTTACCTAAGGGCTTTAATGGAGTACTTGAACCAACAAGCGAAATACAAATGCTTATACGTGAATATCGAAAACGCCCAAGCAGCCAGGTCTAATGTCGTCGCAGGTATGAGGGAAATACTCAATTCGTTGGCATGGGCCTCTTCTTTGTACTTGAAGGACTCGTTTTTCGAAGATAATGGAGAACAAATTTTAAAAAAAAAAGGTGAACTGGGCGCATTAACCGAAATATTGAGTTTATGGGCTCAACAAAATAAAAAACCCGTGGTTCTTTTTATCGATGAAATCGACAGCCTGGTGGGAGACACATTGATTTCAGTGCTTCGCCAATTACGAAGCGGTTACCCGGAACGCCCCGGGAATTTCCCACAAAGTATCGTCTTGTGTGGCGTTCGTGATGTCAGGGATTACCGTATTTATTCGGATACCGATAAATCCATCATTACAGGTGGAAGCGCGTTTAATATAAAATCAAAATCCCTCAGGCTGGGCAATTTTACACCGGATGAAATTAAAGCATTGTACCGGCAGCACTCAAGCGAAACCGGTCAACAATTTAATGACGACGTATTTCCATTGGTATGGGATTTAACCGAAGGTCAACCCTGGCTGGTCAATGCATTAGGATATGAAGTATGTTTTGAAATTAAGGAAGGCCGCGACCGGTCCGGGAATATCGATACCGAAATGATCGAACAAGCCAAAGAAAATCTCATCTTACGCCGGGAAACCCACCTCGACCAATTATCCGATAAACTGAAAGAAGAACGGGTTCGACGCGTCATTGCTCCCATTTTGGCCGGTTCCCAGGAAGCGGAAAAGATACCGGAAGATGATGTGGATTATGTGGCGGACCTCGGATTGATAAAAAAAGAACGCCAATTGCGTATTGCCAACCGTATTTACCAGGAAGTCATTCCAAGGACCGTTACTTACAGTACTCAATTAACCATTAACCAGGAATCGGAGTGGTATAAGAATGAAGACGGCAGCCTGGATATGATTAAATTATTAACTGCTTTCCAGGAATTTTTTAGGAAGCATTTCGAAAGTTGGGTGGGTGGGTTCGATTATTTCGAAGCCGGTCCGCAGTTGTTATTGCAGGCGTTTTTACAGAGAATCGTCAATGGCGGAGGCAGGGTAGAGCGGGAATACGGATTGGGAAGGCAAAGAACAGATATCCTGGTTATATGGCCATATCAAAAAGGAATTCAACAAGCGGTCATCGAATTAAAACTTCTCTATTCCGGTCGTGAGACCACCATTCGAAAAGGTCTTGAGCAAACCAGGGAATATATGGACAAATGTGGGACCCAGGAGGGGTATTTATTGATTTTCGACAGGTCGGAATTTGTTTCGTGGGATGAAAAGATATTCAACCAGGAAAGAAAGTTTAATGGTGAGTCGATTCACGTTTTCGGCATGTAGCCTGTTTTATTGATGATTGATGAATTGAGAAAAAATAATAATCGGTCCACCGGTCCACCGGGTCCACATGGTCCACAGAAAGGATAATGCTGAATGCTGAATGCTGAATGATGAATGATGAATTGGGATTTTGTTTCACGGCTGCTTCGCAGCCGACTGAAAACGGATAACGAATAACGGATAACGGAAAAAAGCGTCCACATGGTCCACAACTAACCAATGACCCATGGAATTTTTTTTCTATCTATTGATAATTGTTATAATTTGTGATATTTATTTAATTTCAAAGGCTTAAAAGCCAAAAAAATCGGAGCGGATTTAAATGAGGTTCAGCGAGCTTGTCAGATTACTTGAAAAGAATGGATTTACAATCGTGAAAGAAAAGGGTTCGATACGTTATTACGGAAAACCTGGATGGGATAAACTGATCAGGGTTGATTTTCATGGTTCGAAAGAAGTTCCAACCGGTACATGCTTCAGTATTTTAAAGGCAGCAGGGCTTAAATAGCCGAGGAGGGTATTAATATGATTGAAATACCGTATGCATTAATCATTGAAGCCACAGAGGAGCCTGACTTTTATGGATTTTATTCCCCGGAATTGGAAGGATTTTCGGGAATAGGCCATTCTGTGGAGGATTGTTTGTTTAAAGCGAAGTGGGGGATGAAGGAACATGTTGAATTATTGAGAGAACAGGGGCTCCCTATTCCACCGAAGAACAATGATCCCAGGATTATTATCCGGAATGAAATGAAAGCCAGTGCGGCTTGATTAGAACCCGTATTCACCTCACAGCGCCGGAGGGCCGACACGATGCCGAATCGCGCAGACACTTGAGTTTAAAAGAAAAACTGCCGGTCCACCGGGTCCACACAGTCCACTGGGTCCACATGGTCCACATGGTCAACACAGTCCACTAAGCCCATTACGTCCACTTTGTCCACATGGTCCACATGGTCCACCGGGTCCACACAGTCCACTTTGTCCACACAGTCCACAATTAACCCATTGACCCATCCTTTTTTTTCTTTTCAAAAAATGGTATAGTATTACTTTCTCAACAAAACAACGGAGGGCCGAAACGATGCCGAGTAAACAAAAACCCGAAATTATCGAGCAATTGGAAGCAAAACTTGGAAAGACATTAAAGCAGAAGCCTCTTACGGAGATCATGTCTACAACCACCAATGGCTATGCGGTGGATGCCAACGGGGATGTCGTCGGTTTGAATTTATTTCAAGCAAACATATCGGACCTGTCATTTTTAAAAGCGTTTCCCTGGTTAACTCATTTGAAATTAAGTGGTAATGAGATCACCGATGTCTCGCCTCTCGCTGGCTTACATGAATTAACAGCGTTATCTTTGTATGAAAATCGAATCACCAATCTCTCCCCCCTGGCCCCTTTAACCGCTTTAAATGTATTAGATTTACAAGCAAACCAAATCACCGATCTCTCCCCCCTGGCCCCTTTAACCGCTTTAACCCAGTTGCAGTTGAAATACAATCAAATCACCGATATCTCCCCCCTGGCCCCTTTAACCGCTTTAACTGAGTTGTGGTTGTATAATAACCAAATCACCGATATCTCCACCCTGGCCCCTTTAACTGCTTTAACCCAGTTGTGGTTGCAATACAATCAAATCACCGATATCTCCCCCCTGGCCCCTTTAACCGCTTTAACTGCATTAGAACTAAATAACAACCAAATCACCGATATCTCCCCCCTGGCCGGTTTAACCGCTTTAACCCAGTTGAGTTTAAGTTCCAATCAAATCAGCGATCTCTCCCCCCTGGCCCCTTTAACCGCTTTAACCAAGTTGAGGTTGTTTAATAACCAAATCGCCGATATCTCCCCCCTGGCCGGTTTAAAACAATTAAAAAGACTTGATTTGACAAATAACAATATCCGCCAACTCCCCGAGGCCATCCTGGATACCCGCCTGGAAATTAAATTGAAATTGGAATCCGGAGGCGGCCTTTTCATGGAAGGCAACCCGCTCGAATCACCCCCGGTCGAAGTGGTGAAGCAAGGCACAAAAGCAGTCCTGAATTATTTTAAAGAACTGGAAAAAGAATCCGTCCGCCTCCTCCAATGCAAACTCCTCATCGTGGGCAACGGCGAAGTCGGCAAAACCACCCTCATGAAAAAACTCATCGACAACTCCTTCAATATCGAATCCATCAAAGAAGAATCCACCCACGGCATCAACATCCAACCCTGGAAACTCCACGTCCCCTTCCCCCGTACGGATACGGATACGGATAAAGGGACCGGTTCCTCCACGGAAACCGTCAACCTGGTATTCTGGGACTTCGGCGGCCAGGACATCTACCACGCCACCCACCAATTCTTCCTCACCAAACGCTCCCTTTACCTCTTCGTGTGGGAAGTCCGCCGCGAAGAAGAAACCCGCAGCTTCGACTACTGGCTCAATATCGTCAAACTCCTCAGCGCCCAAAGCCCCGTCATCATGGTCATGAACAAAGCAGACCTCCGCACCAAACTCATCGATGAAGCCGGGTTTAAATCCAAATTCCCCAATATTCAAGCCTACTGCAAAATAAGCTGCAAAGATAACTCCGGCATCCCCGAATTGACCGAAGAAATCCGCTCCAACCTCTCCCGAATGCACCACCTCCGAGACAAACTCCCCCGCGTCTGGGTCCAAATCCGCGACCGACTCGAACAAGAAAAAAAGAAAAAAAACTACATCCGACAGGAGGAATATTTTTCCATCTGCCGGGAGTATGGCTTAAACCTCGAACGCGCCCAGTTTGTCAGCGAGTACCTCCACGACCTCGGCGTCATCCTCCACTACCGCACCGACCCTTTGCTCCAACACACCGTCATACTCAACCCGGAATGGGCCACGGAAGCGGTCTATAAACTCATCGACACCAGGGAAATCCAGGAAAACAACGGCAGTTTCAAATTCGAAGATTTAAAACGATATTGGGATGCCAAAAAGTACCCCCATGACAAGCACCCGGAATTGGTCCGACTCATGGAAAAATTCGAACTCTGTTTCAATTTCACCGGCACCGACCTTCACTTCGTCCCCGAACTCCAACCGCCAAAAGATTCAAAAGATTCGTCGGAACCTTTTTATAAAAAGGTTCCGACACCTCCAAAAATTTTTGATAAAAGTGATAAACAAAAGCTTTTGGAGGTCCAGCCCGTCACGGACGGACACCCTTTTTATAAACCATCACGGATGGACAGTGTTCCGACACCAATCGATACATCTGTCAACAATAACCAAAAGCTTTTGGAGGTCCAGCCCGTCACGGACGGGTTTTATAATAATTCGAGAGCAGCGAAAACATTCAATGAGTCAGACAATACCCGAGACATCGCACAATATCACGGCTCTGCAATAAACCCCCACGTAGTGGGGTTCACGAAAAGGTTTCCTGGTTTTCGCACATTGCGCTTTGAATACCATTACGACTTCATGCCGGAAGGGATTGTGAGCCGCTTCATGGCCCGCATGTTTTATTTGATCTACGAAAACCGCTTCTGGAAAAACCGCGTGGAACTCAAGTTCGAAGACTCCTTTGCCCATGTGGCCGGGGAACCGTTAAACCGCCGCGTAACCATCGCCATTACCGGCTCCTGCCAACGCGAACTCCTGGCCATTATCCGCAGCCACTTCGACGCCATCCATTCCACCCTCAACATGGAAAAAAACCTGCATTACCACGAAATGGTCCCCTGCATCTGCTCGAAGTGCCTCGAATCCGAAACCCCCAACTTCTACAAATATGAAAAACTCAAAGGGGCTTTGGAAAATAACAAGACCCACGTTACCTGTTTTGAGAGTTATATCGATGTATCCGTGGAAGAAATGCTGGCACTGGTGGCCCCACCGAAACCGAAACATAACTTAATCGAAACCCTCATTACGGCTTTATCGCAATTGCTGGGGATTGCCGGCACCATCCGCACGGATGAAGACAGCAGGAACGGGTTTATCGCGTTGTTATTAAGCAACTGGGGTTATAGGGTCAAGGATCAAACGCGCTGGGGCAGTTCCGCTTCCGGGAAATCCTTGGGCGAGCTGGACATCAAGATCGAAAACCCGGACGGAAGAACCGCCTGCATCATCGAAGCCTTTATTTTAACGGGGCTTAACAGAAATGTGATCGATCTGCATTTGAAAAAGGTTTTCGGGTATGATCCGGGCGGCCTGCCTGTTAATTATATCCTGGTTTATGCAGAGGCATCGGATTTTCAACAGTTATGGGAATCCTACCTGGAATACATCCCCACGATCGACTATAAATACAAGCCTTCAGATAAACCGAAAGAAGTGGAAACCGGTTTTGCTTCGATTAAAATGGCCCGCATGAGGCACCAACGCGACGGGAAAATAACAGAGGTGGTGCATTTTTTTGTGAATATGTTCCCTGGGAAAAGATAATGATGATTGATGAATTGGGATTTGGGCGAACCCCTGTGCTCGCCAAAAGCTTAACTCATCGCTCATCCCTGCAGCTTTTAGGCCATCGTTGAACTTTTTTGAACCATCTTTTGAGCTTTTAAGCCATCGATTAAAATTTTAAGCCATTAAAAAGCTTTTTTACCTCTCATTTCCACCAAAAGATATCATCGTTGTAATGGGGGCTGCAAATTTTTAAGTATTTGCATTAAAAAGCAGGTTTAAGTTACATCGTTGTAGAAATTTTGCATTAATTTGCAGTGGGGGTTACAAATGTTTCACTGGTTGCATTAAAAAGCAGAAAATTTGCATTCCGATGAGGTAAAAAGGTGCAAAAGTGAGCAAATTAGCGTATTTGAGAGATTTGTTCGCGATAATCCAGGCTCTTTCGCTATCGCCGAGGTAAAAATGGGATAGGTGAATAATAATGCGGAATGCTGAAGAGGGAAAGATAATGCTGAATGATGAATTGGGATTTTGTTTCACGGCTGCTTCGCAGCCGACTGATAACGGGAAACGGAAGAGGTCTCTCACGGAGCTCACGGAGGCACGGAGGGGAAAAGATAATGATGATTGATGATTTATGAATGATGAATGGGGATTTTGCGGCGCTTCGCGCCAGTTTGGTTTGACGGCTGCTTCGCAGCCGACGGATAACGGATAACGGGAAACGGGAAACGGATAAGGCCTCTCACGGAGCTCACGGAGGCACGGAGGAGAAAAGATAATGATGATTGATGAATTATGAATGATGAATGGGGATTTTGCGGCGCTTCGCGCCAGTTTGGTTTGACGGCTGCTTCGCAGCCGACGGACCACGATTAACGATCAACGATTAACGATATTTATTATTTATTATTTTGATGATACCCCGCACTTCGAGAAACATACCTTCCCATTCCAGACAGCATCGTTTCCAACTCATTCCTGTAATCCATATTACTCACTTCTATCCGCTTTTTATTGGGATAAATATCATAATATCGCCGGTATTTCGGGGGAGTGAAATTAGGCATAACCACATTAGCCCCACGCTGCAGCGCCAAACGCCGGCCTTCCGTTTCATCGACAGTCGAAAGCGCTGTGGTGGCAGGTAAATTGATATCCCGCATAATAACCCGGTTCAACGCCAGTACCCGGTAAGTCATTTCGGCTGTTCCCGGCGGATAGTCCCTTAACGGCGTTTCCGGGTGAGGGATAAAAGGCCCACACCCAATCATATCCAGGTCCAACTCTTTGAACAACAGGAGGTCTTTTGCGATACTCTCCAATGTTTGACCGGGAAGCCCGATCATGATGCCGCCTCCTGTTTCAAAACCGATGGCTTTCAGTGTTTTTAAACAATTGATCCGGTTTTCAAGGCTCATGCCGGGGTTCAACTCCTTGTACAAACCCGGGTCCGAGGTTTCGTGCTTCAATAAAAACCGGTCGGCGCCGGCCTCGAAATAAGCGCGGTATTCTTCTTCGTTTTTTTCTCCAAAGGCCAAAGTAATGGCCAGGTTCCCGGTTTTTTTGATTTCAGAAATGATAAAAAGGTAATCGCTGAGGGTGTAATGCGGGTCCTCGCCGGATTGCAGCACAACGGTTTTGTATCCTTTAAAATAGGCATCGCGGGCAATACCGACGATTTCTTTGGGAGGAATGCGGTACCGTTTTATATTTTTATTGGTTCGGTTGATGCCGCAGTAACAACAACCCCTGCGGCAGTAATTGGAAAATTCGATAATGGCCCTCAGATGCACACTGCCGCCGACATACTTTTCCCGGGTTTCATCGGCAAACGAATAGAGAGCTTCGACCTCTTCGGCCTGGTTGGTTTCCAGGTAAAAAAGGATATCGTCCACTGTCGGGCCATCAAACAACTGCTGCAATCTTTGATTTATCATTCTAACAATCCTGTTTCACTCATTTTTTAGTAAAAGCCATCGCGGATGGCGCGGTTGGGCAAAGACTTTTGTTAGAGTATCGATGAAATTGGTCCGCGGCGAGCCCTGATTCACCGCAATAGTTGCCTCCGGCGGGCAAAACCCTTTTTGTAAAAAGGGTTTTGCATTCCCAAAAACTTTAAAAAAGGTAGATAATTGAAAGCTTTGGGGAGTCCAGAAACCCTTTCTCGAAAGGGTTTTTGGTCGTCGAAGACAAATCAGGTGGTGGATTTTGGCGAGCCCGTCCGTCATGGGTTAGACCTCGAAATATTTAAAAAAATATATATAATAAAAGCTTTAGGAAGGTCCAGGAAACCCTTTCTCGAAAGGGTTTCCCGGTCGTCGAAGACAAAACTATTAAAAATACAAGTCGTTTTCGCCATTTTCGATTCGTTGGAGGTAAAGAGCGGTTTGTTCCCTGGTTTTTGAGGAAGGGATATGGTTAAGCATTTCGGTGATGAGTTTTTCGCCGGTTTCGCGGGTTTCGGGGGCTGCGTAGTCTACCAGGTATTCTTTGAAAGTGGTTAACGCATTGGGTAGGCAGTAGAGTTTGATTAAGCCGGGTTTAGCGAGTTCCATGAAATCGTGGCCGGTGCGGGCGAGGCGGTAGCAGCCGGTGCAGAAGGAGGGAATATATCCCATGTGTGCCATATCGTGGATGACGCAATCGAGGGTGCGGTGGTCGCCGAGAGAGAACTGTTCGCCGGTTTCGTTTTCCGGGTGAGAATACCCGCCGGGGTTGGTTTTAGAGCCGGCGCTGACCTGGGAGATACCGAGTGAGAAGGCATCGCGGCGCATTTGGGCTGTTTCGCGGGTACTGAGGATCATACCGGTATAAGGAACGGTAATACGGAGTATGGCGATGATTTTGGCAAAGTCGCGGTCCGTAACATTAAAAGGCGGGTGGGAGGCGATTTCTGATCCGGAAGCGGGTTCGAGTCGAGGGATAGAGATGGTATGGGGTCCGATCCCGAATTTATTTTCCAGGTGTTTGATGTGCTGTAAAAGGGCCATGATTTCGAAGCGGTAGTCATAGAGGCCGAAAAGGATGCCGACGCCGACATCGTCGATGCCTGCTTCCATGGCGCGGTCCACAGCGGTGAGATGGTTGATGTAATCGCTTTTGGGGCCGGTGGGGTGCATGCGTTTGTAGGTGTCGTAATGGTATGTTTCCTGGAAAAGTTGGTAAGTGCCGATGCGGGCTTCTTTAAGTTTTTTAAAACCGTCTACGGGGGGTGGGGCGATGTTGATATTAATGCGGCGGATTTCTCCTTTTCCTTTTTTGACTGAATAAATGGTATCGATGGCTTTTAAGGAGTAGGGGAGGGCCGACTCGCCCAGTCCTTCGCCGGAGACCAGGAGAATGCGTTTATGTCCCTGTTCCACCAGGGTTTCGGTTTCCGAGCGGATTTCGTCTAGAGAGAGGGTGCGGCGCGGGATGAAGGTATTGCTTTTGCGAAAGGCGCAGTACATGCATTCGTTGTTGCACATATTGGAGACATATAACGGTGCGAAGAGTACCAGGCGTTTGCCGTATATTTCATTTTTAACATAGTTGGCGGTTTTGAGGATGAGTCGAATCGATTCGTGGTCTTCGACCATGAGTAGGCGGGCGGCTTCGTTGAAGTCGATGCCGTTTAATTGCCGGGCATGGGTGGTGATGTCTTCCACTTCGTCACGGCTGGGGGGCCTGGTTGCGGCTAATGTATCGTTTATTATTTTATGATCGATAAAACCTGTATCCATTTTAAACTCCGGTTCCCAGGTTCAACGCCTAATTCATACGGGGTTTGAGAAGAGTTTCTCACGGGGCACACGGAGGGCACGGGGAGGAAAAGAAGAAGGTGAGAGGGTGAGAAGGTAAGAAGGTGAGAGGGTAAGAGGGTGAGAAGGTGAGAGGGTAAGAGGGTGAGAAGGTGAGAGTGTGAGAGGGTGAGAAGGTGAGAGTGTGAGAGGGTAAGCGGGTGAGAGGGTGAGAGGGTAAACCGACTAAACCCACCTTTACGGTAAAAATTGTATTTTCTAAAATTAGACTTTCTACTGGGATTCATTTTAGTTTCTTTTTTTGTTAACCCATATTAAACTTAACGCAAAAACATGTCACAAACCCCACAGACAATTTAAGGAGGACTGTCTGTGGGGCAGTGACACTTTTCTCAACGTAAGGAGGCTCAAATCTTCGTTTCCAGTGCCATTTATATTTATAAATGGTATTGTCACGGAGATTCGGTCTTTTCTAAGAGGGCGTAAATTCCCGGGAAGGGTTTTAAGGCCCTGGGAAAGACAGATTTCAAGAAAGAAATTAAAACACCATAATTGGTAATAGGTACGGATTGTTCAGCGGCTTTTTTTTGTCGGCGGAGCATCTCTTTTCGATTGAGGGTGCAGGCGCCGCAGTGAATAATAAGATTGTAGGGAGCCAGGTCATCGGGGAATTCCAAACCGGGTACGGTGTCGATAACCAGGCCGCCGCCGACGGTTTGGTTCAGCCATGCGGGGATTTTAACCCTGCCGATATCGTCTTCCAGGGGGTGATGGGTGCAGGCTTCGACGATCAAGACCTTATCGCCGGATTTTAGTTTTTTTACAGCCTTTACACCCTGGACCAGTTCCGGGAGGTTTCCTTTTTGGCGGGCGGAAAGAATGGAAAAAGAAGTTAATAAAACATGGTTGGGGACAATGGCGGCCACTTGTGAAAACGCCTGGGAGTCGGTGACCACGAGGGCGGGATCGACGTTCAAACGTTTTAATGCGGTCGATAGTTCGCGGTCTTTGCACATAACCGGGATTGCGTCGGCGTCCAGGACATCACGGGCCGCTTTAACCTGGGGCATAATCAAACGGCCTTTGGGAGCGCTCAGGTCGATGGGAACGACCAGGACGACGATATCGCCGGGATGGATTAAATCCCGTAAAAAGGGAGGTTCCCATTCTTTGGGTGCAATGGCGATAATTTTTTCTTTGAGTTCGGCGATGCCGGAATTTGTAACGGAGCTGACCCGGGTATGGGGTTTGGAAGCCAGCCATTGTTCAGCGGCCGGCGAAATACCTTTATCGATTTTATTCAAAACGACGATATAGGGGATTTGTTCTTTTTCCAGGTGGTGCAGCAGCGAATCTTCAAAGGAGAAATCATGGGAGCTGCTGTCTACGATGAGGAGAGCGAGGTCGGTTTTTCCCAGGATCCGGGCGGATCTTTTTTTCCGCGATTCGCCCAGTTCGATATGATCGTCGTCCAGGCCGGCGGTATCGATGAGGACAACGGGTCCTAACGGGAGGAGTTCCATGGCTTTGAATACCGGGTCTGTCGTAGTACCCGGGACTTCGGAAATAATAGCGACGGTCTGCTCGGTAATGGCATTCAGCAGGGAGGATTTTCCCACGTTTCGTTTGCCGAAAAAACCGATATGGAAGCGATCCGCCTGCATTGTTCGCGTTTTATTCATTTTTTCCTTCTTTGTTAGGTTCTTGTTTGCATGTAAAGAAAAAACCGTGGGAAGCCATGACTTGAGGCGACAACAATCTATCTAAAAGACCCGATCCCACCTTTTTGTAAACCATCACGGATGGTGCGGCGGGACCAAAAACTTTTGTTAGAGGTCTATCGTTATTGGGAGTTAAAGGGGTTGTTGCATCAACATCGTCAAGCGAATGAACAGTTGCCGCCGCGGTCATGGCATCCCCGGTCACTAAATGGAGGCAAGCCTGCGCTGCTGTTTCGAGCATAACAGGGTCGACTTTCCCCGGCATCACGGATGAGCCGGTGTGCAATGGGGAGAGGAAAATCTCTCCAAACCCGCATTGGGGTTCGAAGGGGAGAATTCTTAGATCAGAAGAGATCTTATTTATATTAAAAGCCCCGATTCGGACCAAACCGGGGTCTTGGACAAATGGGTCGATGTTTTGAGCGGAGTCGATCGGATCCGGGGAAAGTGATACAAGTGAAAAATTACCGGGCAGTGAATTATCGCCCGGGAAGTATTTTTCGATTCTCATCGCGTTCACTTATCTCCTGTAGATTTAACCGGCTGCGTCTGTTTTTTCCAGTGGAATGTTTTTTAAACGAATGGTAAACGTTGTCCCTTGATCGGGCACACTATTAACGGTAACGCTGCCGTCGTAAAATGACAGTAATTTTTTAACGATAGATAAACCCAGTCCACTGCCCAGGATTTCTTTGGTTTTGTCGTTTTTAATGCGGACGAATTCGCCGAAGAGTCGTTTTTGATCTTCGTCGCTCATACCGATGCCGGTATCGGAGACGGAGAAAACAACGCCCTGGGGGTCGGTATGGATTTTAACGTCGACCTTGCCGTTGTCTTTGTTGTATTTAACGGCGTTGGTCATAAAGTTATTCATGATGATTTCGATTTCGCCGCGGTCGGCATTAATGGGGACCATATCGGGAGCATCGACGGAGATTTGAATGCCGCGTTCGCGGGCGTCCTGGGTGACGCCGTCGATACTTTCCCCGGCGACTTCGACAACATTGACTTCGGTGAGTTCGCGGTTTTTCTTTCCCGACTCGATGCGTGTGAGGTCCAGGATATCCAGGATCATTTTTTGCATGCCGTTCAAGCGTTTCAACGACCGTTTGAGCATATTGTCGTATTTATCGATGGATTCGCCTAACATGTGTTTTTCGATAATTCGTAAATAACCTTCCACGGCAGCGATGGGGGATTTGAGTTCGTGGGCCAGGACGGAAATAAATTGGAAACGGACCTGTTTGCGTTCTTCGGCGAGTTTTTGGGCCTGGCGCTGTAAATAAATATGTTTAGCGGCTTTCTGTATGGTATTTCGTAGTTCATCGGGGGTGAAAGGTTTGGCCAGGAAGTCATAGGCGCCGTTTTTGGTGGCGCTGATGGCGACTTCCAGGGAGGCGTAAGCAGTAACCATAATAGTCAGGATTTCGATTTTTTTTTGGGTGATATGCAAGAGGATATCCAGGCCCTGGATATCCGGCAATTTATGATCCAGTACGAGGATATCGGGTTTATCTTTTTCAAGGATATCGAGGGCTTGACTGCCGGTTTCCGCCATGGAAATATTAAAAGTGACTTCGTCTTCAAAATTCGGCAGTTTAAAACGGTAGTGCCGCAGGGTTCGTTCGACTCCCAGGCGCATGCCCGGTTCATCATCCACCACCAGTAGTTTTAATTCGCTCATGGGTTACTCCTTTAAAAGGCGTTTAATTTCCCCGATCAATTGTTCATACCGGATTTCTTTTTCGATAATCGCATCCGCTTTGATCCAGGATGATTCTTGTCGAGTGGTGATATCGAAGGCGATACCGGTTTGGCTGGTAACGGCCGTAACGATAATAATGGGGATTGCCGGGTTCATTTTTTTTATTTTATAACTCAAAATAAACCCGCTGTCCTGGTTTTCCATCATCAAATCCAGGACCGCCAGGTCGGGTGTAAAGGTTTTTAAAATCTCTTCGGCTTCTTTCTGGCTTTCTGCGGTAGTGATGTTGTACCCGGCAGCTTCGAGGTGGAGTTTGGTTTGCTCCAGGATGTCCAGGTCGTCATCAACTACCAGCAGTGACTTTTTTATTTCATTCATTTCTTCCTCCGCTCTTGCAGTAAAATTAAGAATTTATAATGGCAGACATTTCTTCGAGCCGTGTTTTGGGCAGGGAAACGGTAAAGGTCGTACCGACAGGTCCTACAGCCGGGTCGGTGTTGGATTGGACATCGATCTTCCCATAGTGCATTTTAATAATGCCGTAAGTGACAGCCAGGCCCAAACCGGTTCCTTTTCCGATTTGTTTTGTGGTAAAGAAAGGTTCGAAGATTTTTTTCAGGTTATCCGAAGGGATACCGATCCCAGTATCTTTAATGGCCATATGTACAAAGCGGTCGTCGGAATCGGTGATGATTTCGAGGATACCGCCGGAAGGCATGGCCTCGATGGCGTTGGTAATCAAATTGGATAGGACCTGGATGACCTGGTCCGGGTCGATCTCTGCCATGATGTCTTCTTTTTTATGGGTAATTTTTATCCGGACATTCCCTGGAATGATAATAGCATGTAAGCTTTTATCGATTAATGCGTTCAATTTGGTTTCCCGGAGTACGACTTTATTTTTACGAGCGAAATTGAGCAGCCCGCTGACGATTTTTTTAGCGCGGTCCGATTGTTCGACAATCATTTTCACATCTTCAGCCATTTCGGAATCGGGTGGGATTTGTTCCAATAAGAGGTGGGCGTAAAGGAGTACAACCCCCAGTGGGTTATTGACTTCATGGGCGATCCCGGCGGCCAATTGGCCCATGCTGGCGAGTTTCTCCGATTGCATCAGTGCATTTTTGGTATTGACCAGCAGTTCAAACGAAGTGGATAATTCGCGTGCGGTTTCTTTCAATTTTTCAATCGTATAGGGGAGGCACATTTCGTTTTCGGCCAGGCCTTTGTGGATGGCGATGGCATGGTCTATGCAGGTATCGTAACCGCAAGCGCCGCAGTTTAACTCATCTTCCGGTTTGAGTTTTCCCATTTTTTCCAGGATTTGTTTGAGTTCATCCGGTGAAGGAGTGGGGAGGCGGTGATCATCGATGTGGAAATCCATGGAGATGTCGATATAGTCGAATTTTTCTTTTTCTTTTTCCCAGCCGGATTTATCCATATCTTTCAATCGGTTCCTTGCGTAGCGGCTTACCGCAGTCCTGCGGGTGAATTGGGGGGTTTGAACCGTCATACCGGCGCCCATGACGCAGCCGTTACAGCTCAAAACTTCGAGTATTATGGGATCGAGAGCACCGCTTTCGAATTCTTTGACAGCCTGGACAAAATTTTTCGCCCCGTCTGTGGCGACCACTTCATTGGTGAGTAAATCTTCGCGAACTTCCGCAGCTTCCAGCATACCGCGTTTTAGGCTGAACAGGACGCCTTTGCCGGGATGGGGGGGATCGAATTCGGAGGGTTCGGACGTTTCCGGCGTTATATTTTTTTCTTTAAACATCATGCGCAATTCCGCGAAGGTTAAAGCCCCGTTTAACGATTTCCATTTTTTATCCCGCCAGATTTCTTCTTTTTTCGCGATGCATGGGCCGATAAAAACTACAGGAGTATCCTGGCCGTAAATTTGTTTCAGGACCCTTGCTTGAACGATCATAGGGGATGCGACGGGGGCGAGGTATGGAACCAGTGTGGGATGATATTTTTCTACATAAGTGACGATAGCGGGGCATGTGGTGCCGATATAACATTTATCTTTGTGTTCCTGGAGGAGTTTTCGGTATTGAGCGGCAACGAGGTCTGCGCCGAAAGCGACTTGAGTGACATAATGGAATCCCAGTGAGCGGATCATTCCCACCAATTTTTTATAATCGATATCTTCGAATTCTGCGGGGAAACTGGGAGCAATGCAAGCGGCGATTTTCGTACCGGATTCCAAGAGCATGGAAACGCGTGGAATGCAGTTTCGAATTTTTTTTGCATTTTGGTTGCATACCCTGAAGCAGTTCCCGCAGCCGATGCAGCGGTCGCCGATGACTTCCGCCTGTCCGCCGGAGATGCGGATCGCTTTGGCGGGGCATTCGCGGACGCAGGTGTAACACGCCCGGCATCGGTCCTTGATGGTACTGACCAGGGGTTCCAGTTCGCTTTTGATGCTCATAGGGTCCGCTCCTTTTTCATTTTAAACCAGGACTTCGCGTTTGCTGTAATGAGTATGGAGAAGGTGATGGCTTTTTTCGCTCAAGGGTTTTTCGAGGAATTTTTCGTAGAGTTGCTGGACCATGGTGTTGTTGTGTGAAGCCCGTACGGTTTCGCGTTGGTCGATGTTATAAAGAGCCTGCATCCGGGCGCGCACCGCGTCGAGGTTGGTACCGTGGGGTTGGCCTCCGCCGGCGATGCAGCCGCCGGGGCATGTCATCACTTCGATAAAATGGTAGTCTCTCTTGCCGGCACGGATATCATCCAGGAGGGCCCTGGCGTTTCCCAGTCCGCTGACCACCGCCACTTTAATTTCCAGGCCTTCGATGTTGATCTTCGCCTCTTTAATACCGGAGAGGCCGCGAAGGGGTTGAATGCGAAGGTTATCCAGTTCTTTACCGGTAATAAAATAATGGGCGGTGCGTACAGCCGCTTCCATGACGCCGCCGGTGGCACCGAAAAGTTTCCCGGCGGTACTGCGTGTTCCAAAAGGTGTATCCGGCGCTTCAGGCTCGAGGACATTGAGATCGAGACCATATTGCTTGATTAACCGGGCTAATTCGCGGGTGGTTAAAACGGCATCGATATCTGAAATTCCATCTACACCCAGCTCCGGGCGTTTCGCTTCGAATTTCTTCGCGGTACAGGGCATGATGGAGACACTGAAAATATTTTTAGGGTCGATTCCTTCATTTTTGGCAAATACATGTTTAATAATGGCTCCCAACATCTGCTGGGGGCTTTTGCAGGATGAAAGATTCCCGATAAAATCGGGGTAGAACTCTTCAACAAATTTGACCCAGCCGGGCGAGCAGGAAGTCAGGAGGGGTAAAGTTCCACCGGTTTGAATGCGGTGAACCAGTTCGGAGGCTTCTTCCATGATGGTGAGGTCGGCAGAAAAGGAGGTATCGAAAACGCGGTCGAACCCCAAACGACGGAGTGCAGCGGTCATAGTACCGGCCACATCGTAACCGGCACTCATGCCGAATTCTTCGGCCAGGGTCACGGAAATACTGGGGGCGTGCTGGACAATAACGAATTTTTCGGGGTTGTTCAATGCTTCGATCACTTCTTTGAGGTGGCTTTTTTCCCGGAGAGCACCGGTGGGGCAAACCATGATGCACTGGCCGCAATTGATGCAGCTCGAAACGTTGAGATTCTGCTCGAAAGCGCATCCCACGGTGGTACGGCTCCCGCGGCGAATAAAATCGATGGCTGCAACGCCCTGGACTTCTTCACAAACGCGGACGCATTTACCGCAAAGGATACATTTTTCAGGGTCCCGTACCAATGAAGGACTGGATACATCCAACGGGAATCGATTTCGTTCCCCCGCGTAACGGCGTTGGCGTACGCCGTATTCGACAGCCAGGCGGCTCAAATCGCAGTTATCGTTTCGTTCGCAGTAGAGACAATCATCCGGGTGGTTGGCGCATAACAGCTCTATGATGGTTTTCCTGGCCTGGACTGCGCGTGGAGAATGGGTTTTAATTTTCATATCTTTGGCCACGGGGTACGAGCAACTGGGAACGAGGTTTGGGAAACCTTCCACATCGACGACGCAGATACGGCAAGCACCCGAAGGTTTTAAACCTTCCATGTGGCACAGCGTGGGGACGTTGATCCCGGATCGTTTTAAAGCGGATAATATGGTTTCGCCTTCTTTGGCTTCCAATTTTTTCCCGTTGACTTCTATATTAATACCGTTATTCATGTTGATCTCCTTTTAAAATCAGGCTGCCACAACCGCATCGAAACGGCAGGTGTCCACGCATGTACCGCAGCCGATACATTTACCCGGGATGATGTAATGGGGAGTTTTCGGGTTCCCGATGATGGCCTGGGTGGGGCATTTTCTGCTGCAAGCCGTACAACCCGTGCATTTTGCAGTATCGATGGAATAATTCAGAAGTTCCGTGCATGCACCGGCGGGGCATCTTCGTTCGAAGATATGGGCTTCATATTCATCCCTGAACCACTTTAGGGTACTGAGTACGGGATTGGGGGCCGATTGTCCGAGCCCGCACAAGCTGGTATCTTTAATAACCGAAGCGAGCTGCTCCAGGTTTAATATTCCTTTAAAACGTTCAAGCGTATCGAATTTGTTTTCATTTCTCCGGCTGCGGGTGATAGCCTGGAGGATTTCCAGCATCCGGCGAGTTCCTTCGCGGCAGGGGATACATTTTCCGCAGCTTTCCCGCTGGATAAAATCCATGAAGAATTTGGCAATATCCACCATGCAGGTTTTTTCATCCATCACCACCAGGCCCCCGGAACCCATCATTGCGCCGACGGTTTTCAGGGATTCATAATCCACTTCGATGAGGATATGGGATTGGGGGATGCAGCCGCCGGAGGGTCCGCCGATTTGAACGCCTTTGAATTGGAGTCCGCCGGGGATACCGCCGCCGATGTCGAAAACGATTTCTTTAACCGTAGTTCCCATCTTGACTTCGACCAGGCCGGTTCGTGAAACTTTACCGGAGAGTGCAAACACTTTGGTTCCTTTGCTGTTTTTGGTACCGATGCTGTTGAAAGCTTCGGGACCGCGATCCAGGATGGAGGGGATATTGGCCAGGGTTTCAACGTTGTTGATGACGGTGGGCTTTCCAAAGAGGCCGCTGACAGCAGGAAATGGAGGACGGGGCCTGGGCATACCGCGTTTTCCTTCTATACTTTGCATCAAGGCCGTCTCTTCCCCGCAGACAAAAGCGCCTGCACCTTGTTTAATAAGTACTTCCAACGAGAAACCGCTGTCCAGGATATTTTCACCCAGGAAGCCGTATTCTTTGGCCTGGGCAATCGCAATTTTTAACCGTTCGATGGCCAACGGGTACTCGGCCCGGATGTAGATATATGCCCTGGACGCACCGATACCATATGCAGCGATGGCCAAACCTTCCAATACCCGGTGGGGGTCTCCTTCGATGACGGCCCGATCCATGAACGCCCCGGGATCGCCTTCATCCGCATTACAAACCATGTATTTCCGGTCGGATGGTGTATTAAGTGCGAATTTCCATTTTTTCCCCGTGGGGAAACCGCCGCCGCCCCTTCCTCGCAAACCGCTCTTCTCTACCGTATCGCATAATTCCGCAGGGGTCAGGGAATAAATGGTTTTAACAAAAGCCTGGTACCCGCCGTGGGCTATATATTCATCGATGCTGGTGGGATCGATTATGCCGCAATTGGCCAACACCCACCGCGTCTGGGGTCCGAAAAACGGGTGTTCATCCAGGAACGGTGTTTTGGGCCATGCTTCCATTCCCGCCTGTCGATGCTGACCCAGGAGATTTTCATAAGGTACGTTCCCCGCAAATAGTGCATCCAAAAGCCCTTTGACTTTTTCCCCGGTCACGTATTGAAAACTCAACCGGCATTTTCCCGGTAATTGAACTTCCATCAGCGGTTCTGCAGAGCAAAGACCGATACAACCGACTTCCAGGACCTCCGCTTCGATTTTTTTTTCGTCCAGGTAGCTGCGTACCGCTTGCAGGGTTTTTCCTGCGCCGGCGCCAAGTCCACAGGTTCCCGCGCCGATATATATGACAGGGCGGCTTACTTTCTCTCGCCGAAGCGCTGAAAAAAGAGAGAGTGGGTCATCCATATCGATCCCAGGAATGGAAACGAAAAGCGAATTCTTTCGAATTCGGTCCATCAACGGGTTTTTGAATTTTCCAGGAACGAATCCTAAAATATTCTTGTTCCCATGATGCGATTCTTGCTCTTTCGAGTCCTGGTTCGGGGTATCAATTGTTTTTTCCATCTTTGTTTTCCTTCTCTTTATTTCGGTATTGGTTTAAAATTTTCGGTATTTTATCCACCGTCAAGTTCCCGTAAAATTCACCATTCACATTGATAACGGGAGCAAGACCGCATGCGCCGATGCAGGCAACCACTTCGAGGCTGAAGAGCCCGTCGCGGGTGGTCTGGCCCGCTTCGATTTTTAATTCCCGTTGAAGGGCTTTCAAAACGGCTGCCGAGCCTTTTACGTGACAGGCGGTTCCACGGCAGATCAATATATGATATTTTCCAATGGATTGAAATCGAAACTGGTTATAGAAGGTGGCTACGCCATAAATTTTGCCGGTGGGCAGTTTGAGATGCTTCCCAATTTTTATTACGGCATCCCGGGAAAGGTAACCGTCCATCTCCTGGACTTCCTGGAGAATGGGGATCAGTTTGTCCCGGTGTGCGTCGACATATTTCCCGAGTATAAGGTCCACGTTGGGAGTTTGACTTATTGGGCCGGATATTTGCGATGAATTAACGGTCATTGCTTTCACTCCTTTGTGAATTAAATCACGTTGTGAATAATTTCACAATAATGATAATATGATTTTAAAAAATTGTCAACAGGGGAGTGAGAAAAAATTATTTTTTTTTGGAGTTGAGGGTTTTGGCGTAGAAGGCAGCTTTTTCGATGGACATGGTTATGTCGCGGCTTTCGACGAAGACGTCGGGAGGGGTTTGGAGAGGTGTGGGGGCCCAATTGATGATGGCTTTAATGCCGGTGCGGACGAAGCGGTTGACGATGTCTTGGGCGGCGGAGGAGGGAACGGTAACGATCCCGATGGTGATATTTTCTTTTTTGACCACTTCGGGGATTTGGTCGATGTGGTAGCAGCGGCAGCCGGAAATGACGCGGTTGATTTTATCGGGGTCGGTGTCGAAGGCGGCTTTTATGGTTAGTTTGGGGTTTCTGCCACCGAAGTAATTCATGATGGCTCTTCCCAGGTAGCCGATGCCGGCCAGGCCGATTCCCTGGCCATCCGAGTCGTCCATCAGGGCATTGATATTTTCTTTTAATTGTTTGAGTTCATAGCCTTTTTTGGGGCTTCCGGTGTGTCCGATTTGCATGAGGTCGCGGCGGACCTGGGCGGGGGTGCTGTCGATCAGGTGGGCCAAATCGTGGGAAAAGATGTAGGTTTCTCCTTTTTCCAGGAGTCGGTTGATGACTCGGCGGTATTTGCTTAATCGTTCGATGGTTTTGACCGGTATTGCTGTCATTTTGGCCTCACTTCAAGAAATTTAAACTCCTTTTCGTGTGAAATGTTTCACGATATATATTACCTTATTTTTTCTATTTGTCAACAATTGTTTTTTTTCCTGGGGGATACCCCTTCGGTTTGTGGTTGGTATATGTGAATCTTTTTATAATCCCTCACGGATGAGCGTGTTCTGCACAGCACCGACATTTGCTTGACTTTTCAATAAAAAAAAACTATGATTAGAGCATAGTGAATAGAATGAAAAAAAAGGAAAAAAATCGAGATATAATTTATCAATCCATCGATCGATATATCGATGCATTGAAAAAAAGAAATATTAATGTCATTGGCAGCTTCCTGTTCGGTTCTTATGCCAAAGGGACCCCTTCCGAATGGAGCGATATCGATGTTGCTATTTTGACCGACCGGTTTATCGGCGATAGTTTCGATTTTCGGTTTTTGTTAATGCAAATTGCACGGGAGATCGATTATAATATCGAACCTCACCCGTTTCTTATCCAGGATTTTAATGAAGACAACCCGGCAGCAGTTGAAATCCTTAGAACCGGAGAAAAAATATTATGAGGGCTTTTTCTTGTTAGGGTTCGTTTACTGCATCAATTGTTCCTGTGTAAATCCCTCTTTTTCAACCCGTTGATTGAAATAGACAAGAATGAAGAGGCATGCGCCTATGGGAGCGATTAGTACCTGGATCAGATGGGATAGGAGTAATTGAAAGGCCGTCGTTACCTGGAAGGTTTTCAATATCGCCGACACGCCTTCGATAATATAGGTTGCCCCGAGAGTGATGCCCAGGAGAACAGCGAAAAAACCGAGTATTTCGAATTTGAATCCTTCGGTCAGGTAAAAGCTCCGGTATATGGATTGAGTAATTGTTTTTTTCTCGAAAATTAAAACCTGGCTGGACAAACAGAAGGCCAATAAGAGGTATATCCCGGGGACAATAAACAGGAGAAACCCGATCGCTACCATGATGATCTCGATGATCGACAAGAGGATTACAGGAATGAGTACACGAATTACATTTTTAATATATTCATCGATAATCAACGGTTTCCGGGTATATCGTTTGGAGATGTATTCGATGGATAGGGCGTTTAAGAGGGTGTTGACGATAATATATGTACTATAAAAAATCAAGAGGAATTTTAGGTTGTAGCGAGTCCTGTTTTCGGGCAGCGGGTTAATAATAGGGGATAAAACGGTAGGGATGCTGCTGAAGAGTGAAATAAAGAATAATGGGCCGAAGTTATCCCGGTAGATATTTATTGCTTCTCTAATGGTATCTCCAAAGGAGAGTCGGCGTATCGTGTAATTCATGCAATCCTCCGAAATGCTTATTGGGGGTTTCGTTTGTAGGAATCCTGGTGCTAAAAGGACCATGAAACCTGGAAGATCGATGATAATATAAATTTGAATTATTGTCAATAAAAAAACTCCACCGTATGGGGGTCCACTAAGTATGCTAGGACCATTAAACAGTACTTAAAACAGGGAGTCGGACCATACCCGGGAAATCGCGAGGTTTCACGGGTGCGCAAACGCCCCCCACGCCGTGGGGAAAAAGGGGACAGTCAAAAAAAAAACCACGCTGTGGGGAAAAAGGGGACAGTCAAAAAAAAAAACCCACGCTGTGGGGAAAAAGGGGACAGTCAAAAATGCCGCTAAGTTAAGGTTATTTTTGTGCTATAGGGGCGTGTCGGTGCTCCCCTGGAACGCCCTGTTGAGCCAAATTTTCGAGGACCGAAAATTGGCGAGACGGGTCCCCGGAGCCGATGAC